>Ga0208834_100059_pt1 | contig 52797 bp, 49 predicted proteins | sample DeeseametaMP1787_FD_184182 | JGI IMG/M metagenome (GOLD analysis project Ga0208834, IMG submission 184182) | Marine microbial communities from the Deep Pacific Ocean - MP1787 (SPAdes) | ecosystem: Environmental > Aquatic > Marine > Oceanic | place: North Pacific Ocean | collected 2011-05-03 | reverse complement strand
GCCATGCGGCGTTACTCGTCGCTTGTTTGGAATGACCAAACTTCACTTCTCGCGCCTTGCCTGGCCTGTTTTCAGGCGGCAACTTGGCGGCGGGAATAGATCAGTGTTTCCCTAGCGTGCTTGCGGCTGCGGCGCCCAGGCTACGGGCGTGAGCTCGACCGGCCCGGCCTTGGCCATGGCAGCCCATAGCGTCGAATAGGTCTGCCGGGTCAACGGGTGCCGGTGCTCCGGGACCAGATCAGCCAGCGGCTTCAACACGAACGGATATTTCAGGATCTCGTCGCGGGGCACATCCACGGCGGGGTCTTCCGACACCACGTCGCCATAGAGCAGCAAGTCGAAATCCAGCGTTCGCGGACTGAACTTGGCGCCATCACGGGTCCGGCCGCAACAATCCTCGATCGTCCGCAGCCGCGCCATGACCTGCGCCATGGATTCGTCCGTATACAGACGAATCACGAAATTGAGAAAGTCGTCGCCGTCAAATCCCACTGCGGGATTGCGGTAAACGGGCGAGCAAGACACGTCGCCATAGTGCTCGACCAGCAAGGCAACGCCGCGCGCCAGATGCACCTCGGCGCTGTCATTGCTACCCGCGCCGACGAACACCTCAGGCATCGGCATAGTCCTCCGGACGTCGCTCGATGATCACGCCGACATCGCGCGAACCGCGCACCGCGCCCTGCTTGTTCACAGAAACCCTGACGTAAGGCACATCGAATTCGGTGATGATGATGCGAGCGATGCGATCGGTTAGCGTCTCGACCAACTCGAACTTGGCTGCCTCGACAAAGCTGATGATGCGTTTGGCCAGCGACTTGTAGTCCAGGGTGTCGTCGATGTGGTCCGACGCCGCCGCCTTGCGGATATCGGTTCCCATCTCCAGGTCAATCACGACGGTCTGCTTGATCTCGCGTTCCCAGTCGAAGATTCCGATGACGGTTTCGATGCGCAGATCGCGCAGGTAGATCAGGTCCATGGGTGCTCGGTTGAGTGCTTGGGTTAGGTGAGACCGGCTGGCGGGGCCAGTGTATCGAGCGGCCAGCGCGCACGCGCATGCATGGCGGTCGGGGCGGCGATGGCGTCGCCGAGTCTCAGCGCGCCCGCATGCGCGATCATTGCGCCGTTGTCCGTGCATAGGGCCAGCGGCGGCGTGTGCAGGCGGATACCGGGCAGCGCCGACAGCGCCTCGCGCAAGCGCGTGTTCGCCGCTACGCCGCCGGCAATCAACAGATCGCGACACCCGGCCGCCTCCAGCGCGCGCGCGCATTTGGTCGCCAGCGTCTCGACGACAGCCTCCTCGAAGGCGCGGGCGATGTCGGCCTGCGCGTCCGGCTCGTCCTGCGCCAGCAGGTACACCGCCGTCTTCAGTCCGGAAAACGAAAAGTCCAGCCCCGGCTTGTCGAGCATCGGCCGGGGCAGGCGGAACCGTGCCGGATCACCAGCCACCGCCAGCCGCGCCACTGCGGGGCCCCCGGGGTAGCCGAGCCCCAGCAGCTTGGCGGTCTTGTCGAAGGCCTCGCCGACCGCATCGTCCCGGGTCTGGCCCAGCAAGCTGTAGCGGCCGATGCCATCGACCTGCACCAACAGGGTATGGCCGCCGGAGACCAGCAGCGCAACGAACGGAAACGCCGGCGCCTGGCCACTCATCAGCGGCGCCAGCAGGTGACCCTCCATGTGATGTACGGGAATCACGCCGACATTCCAGGCCGTGGCCAGACCTGTCGCAAAGGCCGCCCCCACCATCAACGCTCCGACCAAGCCGGGGCCGGCGGTGTAGGCGATCACGTCGGCGCGTTCGACACCGGCCTCGGCCAAGGCCTGCTCCACCAGACCGGACAACCGCCGCACGTGATCGCGCGAGGCCAGCTCCGGCACTACACCGCCATGCTCGGCGTGCAGCGCAATCTGGCTGAACAAGGCCTCGCTCAACAGGCCGCGCCGCGTGTCAAAGACGGCGACGCCGGTCTCGTCACAGGAGGTTTCGATGCCTAGAATACTGGTCAAAATCGCTGTCTGAAGCTCAAGCCGCTGGTGGAGATCGACGCTGAAAGGTTCGGCGAAACACGCTCTCCGGGGGCCCGGATTATGCGGGGATTCTCCGCGATGTAAATTTGGCGTTGAAAATCCGGAAAGGCGCCTATAGAATCCGCGTCCCTTTTTCTCAAGCCTCCAGGATAGGCCACGGAGCAGATCTCAATATGCCCAGCGTTCGCGTCAAAGAAAACGAGCCTTTCGAAGTTGCCCTGCGGCGCTTCAAACGCACCTGCGAGAAGGCCGGCGTGCTGTCTGACGTGCGCAAGCGTGAGTTCTTCGAAAAGCCTAGCCAGGAGCGCAAGCGCAAGAAGGCGGCCGCTGTAAAGCGCCACGCCAAGAAGCTGTCTCGCGAGACGGCGCGCCGGACCCGCCTCTACTAGAGCGGCGTCCAGGCGTCCTCGGCGCCTGCCATTGCGTTACGAACTAGCGGCCACGAGCCGCTAGTTTTGTTTTGAGCCCGTCCAGCACCCATCAAGGAACCCACCATGTCCGCACTCAAAGACCGCATCACCGCCGACATGAAGACCGCCATGCGCGAGAAGGACAAGGAGCGCCTGGCCACCATCCGCATGCTCACCGCCGCGATCAAGCAGCGCGAGGTCGACGAGCGCATTGAACTGACCGACGACGACGTGATCGCCATTGTCGAAAAACTGGTCAAGCAGCGCCGCGAAGCCGAAGCGCAGTACCGGGCCGGTGATCGCGCCGACCTCGCGGACCAGGAAGCCTCGGAAGCCGCGCTACTGGCCGACTACCTGCCGGAACAGCTCGACGACGCCGAGATCGATCAGCTTGTCGATGACGCCGTGACCACCACCGGCGCCGAATCCATGCGCGACATGGGCAAGGTGATGGGCATGCTCAAGCCCAAGGTGGCGGGCCGCACGGACATGTCGGCGCTTTCGGCCAAGATCAAGGCACGGCTGGGCTAGGGAAACACTGATCTAGCAGAATCGGCGTTCCCCTGGGAACTGCCACCCGTCCTGTCGGTCGATGAACTGAACGCAAGCATTCGGCTCAGGCCGACAGGAACATCTGATGCCCACCAGCAAACCGCAGAACCCTCGCGACGAACCGCTCGAATCGCCTGAGCATGAACCCGGCGAGCAGGACGACGCCCTGGCCGATGAGGCGGGCGAGGAGTCGTTCCCGGCAAGCGACCCGCCGTCCTGGACACCCGGCTCCACTGGCTGACGCCAACCCGTAATCGGAGGCGGTGCGACGCGCCGATACCGCCGCTGGCACCGCCGGCCCGTGCATTCGCTTGCGCTGGCCCGGCGCAACAACCGGGCTAGAATGCAGGCCCCACTGCCCGAAGGGCCATGCATCATGTCTGTTCATCAATTCTCTGCGGCCACCATCGATGGCCAGGAACAAGCGCTGGCCGACTACGAAGGCCAGGCGCTGCTCATCGTCAATACCGCGAGCAAGTGCGGCTTCACCCCGCAGTACGAAGGGCTCGAAGCGCTCTACCAGCAGTACAAGGACCGCGGATTTGCCGTGCTGGGCTTTCCCTGTGATCAGTTCGGGCATCAGGAACCGGGCGATGAAAACGAGATCAAGAACTTCTGCTCGCTGACCTACAACGTCAGCTTTCCGATGTTCGCCAAGGTTGAGGTCAACGGTGATCAGGCCCACCCGCTTTACCAGCATCTCAAGCGTGAAAAGCCCGGCGTCCTGGGTTCCAAGGGCATCAAATGGAACTTCACCAAGTTTCTGGTGGATGGCGAAGGCCAGGTGATCAAGCGCTACGCGCCAACCGACAAGCCACAGTCGCTCACCCAGGACATCGAAGCCCTGCTCTGACCGCTCGACCGCGCCGATGGCCCGCATCCCCCAAAATTTTATTGACGACCTGATCGCTCGGACGGATATCGTCCAGCTGATCGACGGCCGGGTGCCGCTCAAGCGCCAGGGCAGCGAATACGCGGCCTGCTGCCCGTTTCACGACGAGAAATCTCCCAGCTTCACGGTGTCGCCGACCAAGCAGTTCTATCACTGCTTCGGCTGCGGGGCGCATGGCACGGCGATCAGTTTTCTCATGGAGTACGACCGGCTGGAGTTCCGCGACGCCATCGAGGAGCTCGCGCGCATGGCCGGCGTCGAAATCCCCGCCGACGCGGCTGACAGCGGGCCGAGTATCGACCCGAAGCTGTGGGAGGCGCTGGACACGGCCCAGCAGATCTTCGCCCGCTCGCTGCGCGGCTCCGACAAGGCCATTGCGTACCTCAAAGGCCGCGGGCTGGATGGTGCCACCGCCAAGCGGTTCGGCATTGGCTACGCGCCGGATGCCTGGCAAACGGTGGTCGATGCCGTCGCCGACACCGCCATCGCGGTGCAGGCCGGCCTGGCGATCCGCAAGGACGACGGCCGCGCCTATGACCGCTTTCGCGACCGGGTGACCTTTCCCATTCGGGATCTGCGGGGGCGCGTCATCGGCTTTGGCGGGCGCGCCTTTGGTGACGAAAAACCCAAATACCTGAACTCGCCTGAAACGCCAGTGTTCCACAAGGGCACCCAGCTCTACGGCCTGTACGAAGCCCGGCAGGCGAGCAAAGCGCCGGCACATTTGCTGGTGGTCGAGGGCTACATGGACGTGGTGGCGCTGGCTCAGTTCGGCATCGACTGCGCGGTGGCCACGCTCGGCACCGCAACGACCACGGATCACATCAATCTGATGTTCCGCACCACCTCACGCATCGTGCTGTGCTTCGACGGCGATCGCGCCGGCCGCGACGCCGGTTGGCGTGCCGTCGAGCGCGCCTTGCCGGCCATGCGCGACGGCCGGGAAATTCGGCTGCTGTTCCTGCCCGACGGCGAAGACCCCGACACCCTGGTTCGCAAGGAAGGCGCCGACGCGTTCGGCGAGCGCATTGCCGGCTCCGAACCCCTCTCGACCTTCTTGCTCAGCCAGCTCACCGATGAGGTGGACCTGTCCTCCGTCGATGGTCGGGCCCGCCTGGTTGCGCTGGCAAAACCGCATCTGGAGGCGCTGGCACCAGGCGCCTTTCGCAAGGGTCTGGAACAACAGGTCTCGCAGATCGTCGGCTTCGACATTCACGACATGACCGCCAGCCCACCGACGCCCCGCCCCCCGCCGCCGCCGCTGGTTGAGTCCGATGAAGAACATGCGCCACCCACGCTCACGCCACGGGTGCGCAGGGCGGCCCGCGCGCTGCTGGAACGGCCTGCCATCGCCGCGGAGTTGCCGTCCATCCCCCGCCTGGCCGATGCGCCTGACCAACAGTTTCTGGAACAGCTGATTCACGCCTTTGCCGACAATCCGGCGATGACAGCGGCGCAGTACCTGGAACGTCTACGCGGCGAACCGGACGAGGCCACACTGGACGATGTGCTCAGCGCCGCCACCGTACCGGCGGGATTCGACCCGGCGGCGGATTTTCAGGAAGCGCTAGGCCTGATCACCCAGGACAACGCCAAGCAGCGGATCCGAAACCTCACCACGCTTTCGCAACAACGTGAACTGACCCAGGGCGAGCGCGAGGAACTGCGGGCGGCCTACCAGCGGTAAGACTTTTTCTCGCCGGCTCTTGAATTCACCGAATCGCGCACCATAAAGGGATTCGCGTCAGGGCGCCCAGGCTTTGCGACGATGATTCGCAGTGGCTCACAGCCACAACCTCGATGCCAATTCGGGCCTTTGACACGCTAGGTGCTGCAGCACTGAGTCGACTGAAAACGCAAGCGCGCGGGTGTTCCATACCCTCATCTGCGGCCGGACGGGATCGAATGCGATCACCGTCGGTCCAATCTGTTGCCAGCGGTATACCTAGCCGCGCCTTGCTTTCGCTGTTAACGGCTCAGTAAAATGGCGTGTTCTGCCGGCGTCTCTGCGCCGGCTTCCTACTTTTCAAGACCGTTTCCTATGACCGTCGAGAAGCAATCTCAGCTCAAAGCGCTGATCGCCCGTGGTAAAGAAAAGGGCTATCTGACCTACGCCGAAGTCAACGATCACCTACCGGACGACATTGTCGACCCGGAGCAGATCGAGGACATCGTCAACATGATCGCCGACATGGGCATCACGGTGCACGAAGAAGCACCGGACGAAGACCAGCTCATGATGGCCGACGCGCCCGTCACCGATGATGACGATGACGACGACGCTGCCGAAGAAGCCGCCGCCACGCTGGCCGCGCTGGATTCCGAGCTGGGCCGCACCACCGACCCCGTGCGCATGTACATGCGCGAAATGGGCACGGTGGAACTGCTCGACCGCCAGGGCGAAATCCGCATTGCCAAGCGCATTGAGGAAGGCCTGGCCGAAGCCATGTATTCACTGGCCTTCCACCCCGAAACCGTCGCCATCCTGCTGGAAGAATGGCAGAAGGTGCAGGACGGCGAGCGCCGCCTGACCGACTTCATGGTCGGCTTCGTCGACCCCGACACCGGTGACCCGGTCGTCGCCGAAGAGCCGGAAGAAGAGACCACGAATTCTGGCGACGATGACGGCGACGACAGCGATGCCGACGACGATGACGACGACAGCAACGACAAGCCTGTCGACACCGGCCCTGATCCGGAAGAATGCAAGATCGCGTTCGACAAGCTGCAGGGCTACTTCGACGCCGTCGTCAAATTGCTGGAAACCAAGGGCACCGGGCATCCGGACACCCAGGCTGCACGCGAAAAGCTGTCGCATGAATTCATGCGCTTCAAGCTCACGCCACGCACCACCGAGCAGCTCACCAGCAACCTGCGCCAGGAAATCGCCAAGATCCGCTCCGCCGAGCGCGAGATTCTGGATATCTGCGTCAACCGCGCCGGCATGCCGCGCAAAACGTTTATCGACAGCTTCCCCGGCAACCTCACCAACGAGGCCTGGGTCGAAAAGCTGGTGCGCGCCAAGCGCAAGTATTCCTCGGGCATCAACCTGCACTCCGAAGACCTGATGCGCATCATGGCGCGCATGGGTCAGATGGAAGTCGACACCATGCTGACGGTTGAGGAAATCCGCGAGATCTACAAGAAAATGTCGCTGGGCGAAGCCAAGGCCCGCCGCGCCAAGAAAGAAATGGTCGAGGCCAACCTGCGCCTCGTGATCTCCATCGCCAAGAAGTACACCAACCGCGGCCTGCAGTTCCTGGACCTGATTCAGGAAGGCAACATCGGCCTGATGAAGGCCGTCGACAAGTTCGAATTCCGCCGCGGCTTCAAGTTCTCCACCTACGCCACATGGTGGATTCGCCAGGCCATCACCCGCTCGATCGCCGACCAGGCGCGGACCATCCGCATCCCGGTTCACATGATCGAGACGATCAACAAGCTCAACCGCATCTCCCGCCAGATGCTGCAGGAGATGGGCCGCGAGCCCACGCCGGAAGAGCTGGCCGAGCGCATGGAAATGCCGGAGGACAAGGTTCGCAAGGTGCTGAAAATCGCCAAGGAACCGATCTCCATGGAAACGCCAATCGGTGACGACGAAGACTCGCACCTGGGCGACTTCATCGAAGACCAGAACGCGGAATCTCCCGCGGACTCGGCCACCACCGAAGCCCTGGGCGAAGCCACGCATGAAATCCTCGCCAGCCTCACCCCGCGCGAGGCCAAGGTGCTGCGCATGCGTTTCGGCATCGACATGAACACCGACCACACGCTGGAAGAAGTCGGCAAACAGTTCGACGTAACCCGCGAGCGTATCCGCCAGATCGAAGCCAAGGCTCTGCGCAAGCTGCGTCACCCCAGCCGCGCGACCTACCTCAAGAGCTTCCTCGACGAGAGCTAGACAAGCAGCCGCCGCGGGATGCCGTGCCAACACGGCATCCCGGCGCGGGCACTCGGCCCTGCCAGCTACCGGCCATTGCAGCTTTCCCGGACCATTCGACCGGCTCTTCATACCGGGCGATCCTGGTCACGTCATGCAATCGCAACGCGCCGCATAGACTATAGGCCGTTGTCCTCTCGCCCATTGCCATGAACCCGCTACTCAAAGATGCCCAGGCCCGCGGCCTGGACCGACGCCAGTTTCTGCAAAACCTGTTGTTCTGCGCCGGCAGCGTACCAGCCGCCACATGGCTGACGGCCTGTGGCACATCCGCGCTACCCGCCACCGAGGGAACTGGGCCGGGCGGCATGAACCCGGACTTTCGGAGCAACTTCGCCGACATTGGGCCGCTTTTGCCCGCAAATGCAGACGGCATCCAGCTACCGGCAGGCTTCACCTCGCGGGTGGTGGCCGTCGCAAACCAGCCGCCACTGGCATCGAATCCGACCTTCCTCTGGCATACCGATCCCGATGGCGGGACCTGTTTCAGAACAGATGACGGCGGCTGGATCTACGTGAGCAACGCCGAAGTGCGTGATCTGACGGTCAGCGGCATTGCGCGAGAAACGGTAGAGGCGCTCACAGGTTTTCAGGGTGGCGTTGGCGCGTTGCGCTTCGACGCCGACGGCAACCTCATCGACGCCTACGCCATTCAGAGCGGCACGACCACCAACTGCTCCGGTGGCGCCACCCCATGGGGCACCTGGATCAACGGCGAAGAAATCACCGACGGCTACATGTTCGAAGCCAGCCCGCTGCGCGACGGCGGCACGGCCGTGCGCCTGGACCGCTTCGGCCGCAAGGCCCACGAGATGGTCACCGTGGACCCGGTCGGCAAGGCGATCTACCACACGGAAGACGTGACCGGCAGCGACCGCTTCTACCGCACCATCTTCGATCCCGCGAACTGGCCCGACGACGGCCGTCCCGACATGGCGACCGGCATTCTGCAGGTGCTGCGGGTCCCCGGCGATCTGGCAGCCGCCTTCGACGGCCCGGTGCCGATTGAATGGCTCAACGCCGTCGACGACGGCACGCCCCAGCCCGACGTCTACCTGGAAGACAGCACCATTTTTGGCGGCAACGAAGGCGTCTACTACCTCAATGGCTTCGTGTACTTCACCACCAAGCCCACCGGCGACCCGAACACCGATGACGTGATCTGGGTGATCGACACCGCAGCCAACACCATCGAAAGCATCTACAGCCCGGCAGATGGCCCCGTCGGCTCCCCGGTCGATAGCGCGGAAACGCGGATGACCGGCATCGACAACATCACCATGACACTGGATGGCGAAATGCTGGTCGTCGAAGACGGCGGAGACATGCGCTGCATGGTGCTAATGCCCGACCGCACCACCATCCCGCTCCTGCGCCTGCCCGGCAGCGCCGACGTGACCGAAGTCACCGGCGTGGCCATCGCCCCGACCGGCGACCGCATCTACGTATCCAGCCAACGCGCGCTGGAACAGGGCACGCCCGCCACGTTCCGCACCGGCGGCGTCACCTACGAAATTCAGATGCCGTTCTCGGTCCGAGTCGATCCGCCACTAGCCCGCCCGCTAAGCGGTTAAACTACGCGGCCTGCCCCCGTCTGGCAGCGGGCCTATAGCTCAATTGGTTAGAGCAGCGGACTCATAATCCGTTGGTTCCAGGTTCAAGTCCTGGTGGGCCCACCAATTAAATCAATGAGTTACACCCTATTGGGCATGAAAGGCATTTTTGCCGAATGGCAAAAACAACATTGTTGTAAATGCATTTTTTGCCGCCCGTGATCGTGGCTCGATAAATCGCAAAACCCGGGGCGTCCACCTACAAATTGGTGCGGCGTCCGGGTTGCTTGCGCGTGACAAAGCCTTCGGTCTGCGCAGCCGAACTGTGGCTTCGGTCGCGATAGGTGTGAATCCGCCTGCCGGTCGCATGTGGCGGGGAACCATGGGCTGATCGCTGTTAAAACGCGGCACAGAGGGGCCACAAGAATCTTTTCTTTCCGATAGTTTTTGATCCCCTACAATGATCGAAAACGTACGCAATGAATGCTCGGTGGCGGCATAACCGCTACTGATTGGGGAGTCTTACTTGTCAACGCTACGCGACTTGCTGCGCCGGGTGGGCGAGAAAAATCCGGAGCTGGCAGCCGAGATCGAAGCAGAAGTTCGGGCGCTTGAATCGCGGCGCGCGTTCGGATTGAACTTCGAGCGGCATACGCCGGAGTCTGTCGAATTGCCGGGCCGGCCGGTGCGGCGTGGGGACAAGGTGCGCTTCATGCCCGAGCGCGGCGAAGCGGCCAGTGCTGTTGATCAGCGACTCTGGCAGGTTGCCAAAATTCGCAATGCGGGCGGCAAACGCGAAGCCGACTTGGTCCGCCCCAGCGCCGAGGACGAGGTCGAACACGCGACGCGCGAAGTCGAAGACCTGGTGGTTGTCGCCGAATTTCGTGATCCGATCTATCCCGGCCTGGTCTCCACCGGCAAGGTAGAACGCGGCGGCGACAAGCCCTTCCACACCGTCATCAATGCCGAGAACTACCACGCCTTGCAGGCGCTGCTGTACACACATGCAGGCAAGGTGGACGCCATCTATATCGACCCGCCTTACAACACGCGCGACAAGGATTGGAAGTACAACAACGATTACGTCGATAAAGAAGATCAGTACAAGCACAGCAAATGGTTAGCAATGATGGAACGCCGGCTGCGCTTTGCAGTTCGGCTCCTAGATCCAAAGCAGGCTGTACTGATTGTCACTATCGATGCGAACGAGTTGTACAGATTGGTTTTGCTGATTGAGCAAACGATACCCGCGGCCCGCATTCGTATGATCTCATCAGTGATCAACTCGAAGGGTGTAGGTGTCACGGAGGGCTTCAAGCGTGTAGACGAATATGTGGTGATAGCGCGAATTGGCGATGCAGGTGTTTATCCGAGTACGGACGCACCGCTGGGCAGCAGGCCGATCGACGCAGATGTCACCGCAAATCAAGAGGATGATGACGAACCAAAAAGGATAAAGATCGATTGGCAAACAGCGCGCCGTCGCGACCTTCAGTCCGTTCGCCCAACACGTCCCGCGCAGTTCTACCCAATCTACGTAAATGAAGAGACAGGGGCGATTGACGCGATCGGGCAACCAATTCCGCACGAACAGCCTCGCGAAACCGCCCCACAGAGACCCGGTTGCATTGCCGTGTTTCCAGTGCGAGACGACGGGACGGAGATGAATTGGGCGGTCACCGGTCCGACCTTCCAGAAGAGATGGCGAAAAGGCTATGCGCGAGCCGGAAAAGCGATGCCTGGCAAACCGCAGAAGTACATTATTCAGTACCTCAAGAGCGGACCGATCGCTGACATCGAAGAGGGGCGCGCGATTGTTGAGGGCAGGAACAACGACGGATCAGTCGTGGCCTACTATGAATCGGAGTCTGCGAAGGCACCGCCAACCCAGTGGAATCTCCGATCACATAATGCAGAGCACTACGGAACTAGAATCGTCCGTTCGCTCTTGCCCGGCCGCCAATTCCCATTTCCCAAATCGCTGTTTGCGGTCGAGGACGTGCTCAGATTGTTTATCTCGGAAAAGCGTGATGCCGTAGTACTGGATTTCTTCGCCGGTTCTGGGACAAGTGCCCACGCAGTGATGCGCCTCAACAAGCAGGATGGCGGCTGTCGCCAATGCATCAGCGTCACAAACAACGAAGTCAGCGCCGACGAGCAGAAGGGTTTGCGCGAAAAGGGCCTCCGCCCCGGCGATCCCGAGTGGGAGCAATGGGGCATTTGCGACCACATCACCAAGCCGCGCATCAAGGCCGCGATCACCGGCAAAACACCTGGCGGCGAGCCGATCAAGGGCGACTACAAGTTCACCGACGAATTCCCGATGGCCGATGGCTTCGAGGAAAACGTCGAGTTCTTCACCATGACCTACGAGGCCCCGCGACGCGTCGCCCACCATCGCTCGTTCGCCGCCATTGCGCCGCTGCTGTGGTTGAAAGCGGGTGCGCGCGGCCGGCGCGTTGAGCAGGCCGTCGATGACTTCGCAGTGGTCGAGGCGTATGGCGTGCTGTTCAACCCGGATTGCAGCCAGGCCTTCGTGGAGGCGTTGGCCGAGCAGGACGACGCCCGCATGGCCTTTGTAGTGACTGACGACGACCGTGCCTACCAGGCGGTTTGCAAGGCGCTGCCCGAAGACGTTGAGCCAGTGCGCCTGTATGCGTCGTACCTGACCAGCTTCACCATCAACACCGGCCGGGAGTAGCTGCCATGCGGTTCACCCTCAAGGATTACCAGACCGACGCCGTGGTGGACGTGCTTGAAAACCTGCGTGATGCCAAGGATGCGTTCGTTCGGCGTGGGCGCCCCAGCGCGTTCTCACTGACCGCCACCACGGGGTCCGGCAAGACGGTGATGGCGGCCGCCGTCATCGAGGCCCTGTTTGAAGGCAATGACGACTACGACTTTGAACCCGACCCCGGTGCGGTGGTGTTGTGGTTCACCGACGACCCGGCGCTGAATCAGCAGACGAAAAAGCGGCTGTATCAGGCCAGCGACATTGCCGCCGAGCGCATGCAGGTCATCGAGAAGGACTTTCAGGCCGACGCACTATCGCCCGGCAAGGTGTATTTCCTGAACGCCCAGAAGCTGGGCAAAAACTCGCTGCTGGTGCGCGGCGCGCCACAGGCAAATGACAACGACATGTTTCCGCTGAGCCGCACGGTGCCGCCGGATAAGCGCGCACAGACCATGTGGGACATATTGCGGAACACCATCGAAGACAAGCGGCTGACGCTGTACTTGATATTGGATGAAGCACACCGCGGCATGAGGACGCCATCGCCCCACGAGCGTAATGAGCGCGCGACGATCGTGCAGCAGCTCATCAACGGCACGGGTGGCGGCGGGTTCCCTCCCATCCCCGTGGTGTGGGGCATCTCGGCGACGGTTCAGCGGTTCGACCAGGCCATGGCGAATGCGCAGAACCGCGTGAGCTTCCCGAACGTGGTAGTTGACCCCGCGCGCGTGCAGGAATCCGGCCTGCTCAAGGACGACATCCGCCTGGAATTCCCGGCCGAGGATGGCCAGTTCGATACCGTGCTGCTCACACGCGCCACCAAGCGCGTGGCCGAGGCGAGCAAGTTGTGGGCGGACTACGCCGCTGCGCAAACGCCGCCGGCGGAACCGGTGGTGCCGCTGCTCGTAGTGCAGATGCCTAATACGCCGTCCGACGATTTGCTGAAGACGGCTTTTGAGACGGTGCGCGATGCTTGGCCGGAGCTGAAGCAGGAGTCGCTCGCACACGTCTTCGGCGACCACAAAACTCTAGAGATTGGCGGGCACGTGGTTCCGCACATCAGTCCCGAACGCGTACAGGAGAGCAAATGGATTCGGGTGTTGTTTGCCAAGGACGCGATCTCGACAGGTTGGGACTGCCCGCGCGCCGAGGTGTTGATGTCGTTTCGACCGGCGCAGGATGAAACGCACATCACGCAGTTGCTGGGCCGTATGGTGCGCGCGCCGCTGGCGCGGCGCATTCCTGGCAACGACCGACTGAATTCGGTGGAATGCGTGCTGCCCCACTTCAACCGGGAAACCGCCAAGGCAGTCGGTGACCTGATGTTGGGCCGCAAGGACGCCGATGCCGGCGGCAGTGGAGGCGGCGGCGGACGCCGCGTACTGACTGACCCGGTCGACATGACTGCCAATACGGCCATCTCGGAGGCTGTGTGGGCCGCTTTCGACGCGCTGCCCTCGCAAACTTTGCCGCGAAAGGCGGCACGCCCCATGAAGCGCCTGATGGCGCTGGCACATGCATTGTCGTTCGACGGTTTGATGGCCAATGCCATGGCCACGGCCTACAAGGAGATGAGTGACGTGCTGGCTGGCCTGCTGGCTCGGCACCAGCAGGTTGTCGAAGACACTGTCGCCGGCATCCTCGCTGTTGAGGGCGAAGCGGTCGTCATCGGCATCAACGAGACCAAGGGCAAGTACCAGTCGGGCAGATTCACGGAGATCGCGGACGAGCGATCGGTGGACGCCGATTTCAGGGATTCGTGGCGCGTGCTATCGCAGGGATTGGCGAAGAAGTTTGCGGAGCGCCTGGAAGCTGAGGCCGACGATGATGACGATGGTTTGTTCGAAGCCTACGTGCGCGTCGCTGCGCTTAGCCGTGTGGAGGGTGTCGGCGACGAACTCGACCGTGAAGCCGACAAGCTGGCACGCGCCTGGCTGGACAAGCAGCGCGTGGCCATCAAGGGCCTGAGCGACGAGCGCCGCGCTGAGTACGACGACATTATCGCCATGTCCACCGACCCGCAGCGCATCGGCATCCTGCGCCCACGTGTGCGTGCTGAAGAAACCAAAGATGACCAAGGCAAACTGTTGCCGACCGTCAGCGGCCACTTGATGGCCGATAGCGATGGACGGTTCCCGACCGGATCTCTGAACGAATGGGAAACAGCCGTGTTGAACGCCGAAATGGCGCGCGACGACTTTCTGGGCTGGTACCGCAACCCTAGTAGGGCTTCAGACGATGCGCTGGCCGTGGCATACAAGGATGCAAACGATGCTTGGCGGCGGATGTGCCCCGACTTCGTGTTCTTCCACGGCACCGAAAAGAATGTGCAGGCGTCAATTGTTGACCCGCATGGCCATCACCTAGGCGATGCGCTAGTGAAGCTGCGTGGCCTGGCTAATTTTGCTGCCGAGTTTGGCGACGAATTGCATCGGATCGAAGCAATTGCCGAGATCGGGGGCGAGCTGCGCGTGCTGGATGTGAAACAGCAAGCAGTGCGCGATGCGATCAAGGGCGCGGACTCCGTGGAAGCGCTGTACGCCAGCAAGGTCGCGCACGGGTATCAGTAGCGATAGCGACTTCCGAGATCTACTGCCCACGCTGCGGCCATTGCGGCCGCAAGCAGTTCAGGCTGTTCTCGGATGGGCTCTACGGATTTGCCTGGCGCGTGTCTCGTGCTTTGCGATGACCGGCGTTGTTCTGGCGGGTTCGGCACTCGCCTGGCCGCTGGCCGTGCCGGCCGTCGTGCCAGGAGTGACGGCCTATGTGGTCGTTGACGCCAGTGTGGGTATCCAGCGGCGATTCCACTGAATGAGCACCGCCGCAAGCTAGGCACCGACCGCTATGTGCCACCGCATACGCTGAATCGACCAGAAGTCGTGCGCCATAGTGAGGTTACAAAATGGACGTAGCCCGATGCGATCAACAGAGAGTTAGTTAGATGGCCCGACGAAAGCGCCAATCCGAATTCGAGCAGTGGATCGAGGTGTTCGCCAAGCTGCCTTGGCAGGTTTGCCTTGCCCTGGCACCTGTGGCCTGGTTCGGCTTCAACTTGCTCAGCAAGATTGAGCCACCACCGGTTGCCGATGTCAGCCAACTCGGACATACAGTCGCCTACCAGCTCGCGGGTACGGTCGGCATGTTCATGCAGGCCCTTGCACCCGCAGCCCTGCTGCTGGCAGCACTGACGTCGTGGATTGCCACGCGCAAGCGGGCGTCGCTACTTGAGCAGACCAAACGGCGCAACGAGTCTGAGCCGCTACTCAGCCTGCACTGGAAGCAGTTTGAGAGTCTGGTGGCGGCCCACTTCGAACAGCAGGGCTATCACGTCGCCCTGACCAAAGCAGGGGCCGATGGCGGGGTTGATGCGATCGCCAAGAAAGGTGGCGAGACGTTTCTGATCCAGTGCAAGCAGTGGCGGGCCACGCAAGTCGGCGTTGGCGTCGTCCGGGAATTGTTCGGGGTGATGTCGGCCCAAGGTGCCACCGGCGCATACGTCGTTTCAGCAGGCCCATTCACAAGGCCAGCGGTTGAGTTCGCTGAGGGGCGCAACATTGAGCTCATTGACGCGAACCGGATTGTCCGCTCTGCGAAACCCACTACCGACCAATCGGCCTCAGCTCAGCCAAATTGCCCCAAGTGCGGCGCTGGAATGGTGAAGCGCACGGCCAAGCGTGGCGCGAATGCTGGCAATCCGTTTTGGGGGTGTTCGAGGTATCCAGATTGCCGTGGGACATTGTCGATCGACGGCTAAGTGGCACTGCGTGGAGCAGAAAGTTGCGCATGCGAGACTCTTGAAGGGTGCGGAGGAAAAATGACGGCCTCTGGCAACAACAAACTCAAGGCGGGCGACCGGGTCGAGCACGTCAAGTTCGGCACCGGGCATGTGGTGGCTGACGAGGTCGATGGCATCGCAGAGGTTCAGTTTGCGTACGGAACCGTTAAGCGTCTGAGCGTGGCGATGGCGAATCTGAGCCGCTTGGACGGAAGCACGGCGACTGGCAACCGATGGAGCGTCGAGCAACGCGAAGCTGTCATTACCCGCGACTCTGACACCGACGCAGAGCGCCATGCTGTGGCCTCCCATAGCGATCCGTTCTTCGACGATTACGGGCAGGAGTTCATCCAGCAACTACCGATGGTGCTGGAGTCGGCAACGCCGCACCGGTCGATGTCTGATTTTGGGCCGTCCCCACCTGAGCCGTTGCCGGAACATTGGCCGACGGCGGCCGTGCTGCGATGGCCCGGCGTGCCGGACTCTATGCGCCTGGTTATCACTACCGGCGGTAGCGGGAACGAATTCCGAACAGCGTTTCCCGCTGTTGAAATAGGCTCCCAACTCTCAATGACGGTTGAAGATGTCCACTTGTGGCAAGGCGGACTCGAAGCGCAGATCACGGCGCGTGCAGGTGATAACGAAGTGACGTTTTTCGACGTTGATTACGTCGGCAACAGAGGGTGGTATTCGCCGGGATTGACCGCCGAAGTCATCCTCTGTGGGATCGCCTATCATGCCGCACCGCATGTTGGCGAGGACATTCCGATTCCTGACGACAGCCCGCTCATGGCGATTCTCAAAGAGCAGGGCGCTGACAACGCTGACGAAGACACGGTCGCCCAACCAACAATCTCCACCGCTCAGATGCACATGCTCGTCCCCATTGAGAAATGGGACCGCGATGACTATGAGTTTTGCGGACGGGTGCTGTCGGTGCGCGAGAAGTGTGTGCTGGACAGTCCGGGGTGGCTGGTGGAGGTTCGCGTCACCGATATCGGTGAGAGCGATGAGGAGCGGCTTGATCTGAAAATTCTGATCACGCAGCGCGTATGGGAAGGCGATTCTCCGCCGACCGTGGATCAGTTCATCAGTGGATCACTCTGGCTGCAAGGGCGGTTGTGGTCGGTTGCCGGGGCGCTTTAACGTCGCACTTGAATCGTTACCAATTATTTCAATTCCGACAGTCGCTTCTTGGCATCTTTCCAGGGCAATCGCCGCCCGACGTCCTCCATCGCGTCCAAGGCATCGAGGCTCTGACCCACGGTGATCACGCGTGATCTGACCAGTTCTTCCAGGAGCCAGATAGAGCCACGACACGCTTGGCCCTCGATCTTTGCGGCCTCGCGCAGGTGCCGGTCCCCGGTCAGCAACTCGGCATCCAGCGATCTTGCCAGAGCAAGCGCCATCAAATCGTTGAAGCCTGGCCTCTTGTGGCGGGCACGCAGGGACTGGATGTCTGCAGTCACTTCCGGCCCGAATTTTCTGACACTCAGGCCAAGCGCTGGCAGGTCTGAATGCTGGCCACGCAGCTCTTCCAGATAGAGGATGTCGGGCACGGCGAATTCATAAGGCAGCGCAAAGATTGATTCGAGTAGCCCGCAGCAATCGAAGTCAATCAAGACATTGCTGTCACTGATTAACAGCCGAGTCGCCATTGACCGCCTCGTCTGTTACCGACCGCTTCGCGCGTAGCTCGGCCAAACCTAAGCCAAGCAGCTCCGCTGCTTTCGATTCGGAAATCTGATCCTCACCCAAAGCGCGAAAGACGTATTGCTTGAATCCAGATGGTGACTCCTTGGGCAGCGGCGCACCTGGCTCCTGCTTCAGCCACCCCTTTTTCTTAAAGCTGCCAAACAGGCGCCCCATATTGGTCTGATTGAGCACGCCGGCGTCCCGCGCGCGGAAAATCATGGCGCTCATGCTCAGACCCCATTCGTGCTTCGCAAGAAATAGCTCGCGCGGTTCAATCCGCGTTCGCTTTGGCCCGAACTCTGCGACGACTGAGGCAGCAGGCATCAAGAACGCGCCCGCGAACCGGTGGCACGCGAGCTCCTCTTCCTTCTCCGAAGCAAGTTCACCTACCAGACGCCCCTCAAGCACGACATGGCCGAGTTCGTGGGCAAGCGTGAAGCGCTGGCGATCACCAGGCCAGTCCGCACCCACGACGATGACTGGCTCCCCATTGGCTTTTGCAACCAACCCATCCCAGCGCTTGCCGGCGTCATAGTCGAGCATGAAGACCTTGATGCCCTTGCGCTCGAGAAGCTCGGACATATCGCTAATTGGCTGGGAGCCCAGATTCCACGCATTCCGTACTTGGTTGGCCACCTCTTCAACTTGATCGAAGTCCGCGACTTTTTCGGGCAGGTCGCTTGGCATCACGAATTGCTGAGACCAGCTTGTTGGAGTGAGCCGCTCAAGGTCTACCCAGCGTTCTACGGCCTCGCGCATCTGTGCGATGACTCGGCTCTGCTCCGCACCGCTGAGCTTCTTATCTTTCCGAAAATCTGGCTCTGTGATGTCGAGTTGGACTTGGCGGAAGAAGTACTCCGTACGAACTTGGAGCGCACCAGACATCTTGATCAGGACATCCGAGCTGGGGTTCATGGCATCGCGCTCGTATTTCGAGACCGCCATGGTGCTCACGCCAAGCTGTTGGGCAAGCGCCTCCTGCGACAAACCCGACGCAATTCGTGCTTGTTTGATGCGTGCTCCGATCATCGTGTGGTTTATTTTTTGTTCCTGAATGTTGACAAACTATAAACCCTGGAATAGGTTTATGTCTCCCCCATAAAACCATGGAGGTTATAAACCATGGCTACCAACCCGCCCACTGGCGATAACCGACGTAACGGCGCAGTGCGTAAGCGCTCGCAAACCTATAACCCCACCAATGGTCGCTGGACGAAGCGTGACGCTGACTCCGGCCGATTCATGGACCAGAAAGCGGATGACAAGCCCTTCAAGGGCGTCCGTAAGGAGCGCTAGGGTGTCGAGCGGAGCAGAACACCGCAAGGTGGCCGCATTGGCTCTCGGCGCCGCTCACGTCGCTGGACAGGCCAAGGATGGCCAGTTCAGTGCGGCACCGCTGGCAACGGTGTGCTCCTGCTGATGGACTCACAAACACCGGCAGGGCTACCAATCCTGTGCCCGTAGTCGCGATGCCGTTTTCGAGAATGGAACCCAGGATATGTTTGATATCAGTTTCGAAATGAACGGCCAGAAGGTCAATCCAAGAAATATCGGCGACGCCTTTGAAGCAGCTGTATTGGCTAGCATCAAGGATTCCGTCACCAAGTCCGTCGGATCGGTGCGTTGCGCCGAACACGGTGAGCGGCCAAGCGTGAAGGTAGTCGGCCGGAACCTGGACAACCTCAACCTTGAGGTCAAGGGATGCTGCGATGACCTGATAGAGAGGGTGAAGCGAAAGCTGTAGTCCGCTTCACAAGGCCAGCCGTTGACTTTGCAGCCGGGCGAAACATCGGGCCGACTCGGCCCCATCGTTCGGCCTGCGAGTCGTTCGAACGATCTACAGCAACTAGACGGACAAGAAGTCGTCGCACTCGGCAATCGACTTCTGAACATCAACAGAGTGTTGGTCTGAACGCTGTTCAAGGATTGCCCGCCATTGGCGGACAGCCGCATCCGCCGGGTGGACTACCCCGTTCTCGCGGACACTTTCATCTGACCCATAGCGCTTGGACACCCCTTTCGACATGCCGCATTGCGCTCGCGAGCGCTGATTGATCGCGCTAGGGTCGACTCATCTCAAATCCGGATTCTGTCATGTCGAACGAAATCAGCTTTGCCATTCGCGGTGACATCATTCGCGCGGGCCATTTCGCTCCCCGCCATTCATCCCTGGCGAACTCGCAGGGTTCACCATGCGTGGTCATGGCCCACGGGCTCGGTGGCGTCCGCGCCGCCGGACTGACTCCATTTGCAGAGGCCTTCGCGGCAGCCGGCCTCCACGTGATCTGCTTCGACTACCGGGGTTTCGGCACCAGTGACGGCCAGCCGCGGCAGGTCGTGAGCGTGCCGATGCAGTTGCAGGATTGGGCGGCGGCGATTGAGTTCGCGCGAACCGTGGATGATGTGGACCCGGCCCGCATTGCGACCTGGGGTAGCTCGTTTTCGGGTGGGCACGCGGTCGCGGCAGCCGTGAACGACGGCCGCGTGGCAGCGGTGAGCGCTCAGGGTGCGATGATGGACGGCTTCGCGGCCCTCCAGAATGTGCTGCGCCAGCAAGGGCTCATTCACGGGCTCAAACTCACACGGGCAGGGGTCAGCGATGCGGTGCGCGGCTTTCTGGGGCTGCCACGCAACATGCTTCCTGTGGTCGCCGCCCCAGGAGCGCCGGGCGTGCTGACCACCCCGGATTCGGAACCCGGCTACATGCGCATCGCACCGGCAGCCTGGCGCAATGAAATCTCGACGAGTTGGGCCGTTTCGCTGGCGACATATCGCCCGAACCTGATGACGCCCAGGCTGCCCTGCCCCGCACTGTTCTGCATCGCCACGGAAGACGTCGTCGTCCCGCCGGGCGCCATGGAGGACGGGGCGCGCCGCGCGCCGGACAAGGTGCGGGTCAAACGCTATCCGGTCGGTCATTTCGATATCTATGTTCCGCCCGCATTCGATCAGGTGGTGGCGGATCAGACAGACTTCTTTGTTGAAACGCTGACGGCCTGACGGCCGGCCACTGTCAGGCGCGGATGGTGCCCGTCGTCTGATTCGCCCGCGCACCCGGCTTGAAGCGCCGTAACCCGTCCGCGCGTAGCCACATGCCGCCGTATTCGCGGATACAGGCTCTGGCGACTGAATAACTGACTGGCTGGCCATCGAACATCGGCGCGGGCGGCCCGTAGGCGGGCAACAAGTCTCGCGCCTTGTCGCAGTTGTCCACGGCCACGATACGGCCGTTCGGGCTGCTATACAGGTGCACTTTCATGGCTTGTCGTGTTCTGGGGATGTGCGCCCTAAACGAAACCTGCGCCTGAATCCGGACATCCGCCACCAAACTTTCGGCGGCCACCAGTCAGACCGCCTCGCCCAGTTCCCAATACAGGGGCGGCTGCCACGGCGGGCACTTGCGCATGACCGCGGCAAAGCGCGAATGCCCCGTCCAGCCCTGCAACCAGGCATGCAGGGCGGGCCATGGGCGCTGCGCCCACCAGGACGGCTCCACACCCGCAAACTGGCGGACGAAAGGAAACAGCGCGACATCGGCCAACCGGGCGGATGCACCGGTGAGGAAACCGCCCTGCCCGATGAGGCGCGATTCCCAGGCCGCAAGAATGGTCTCGGCCTGCTGTCGATAGTCGGTTTGCGATCCTTCCGGGTGCCGCACGTGGTATTTGTACCGGTCCAACCACTGCTTGAAGGGTCCGTCGTTCTGCGCGATGAGTTCACGGGTGTCGCTCGCCGGCCCGGCCAACCATTGCTCCGGATCGTCACGCCCCAGCGCCCAGCGCATGACCGCCACGCTTTCAGCAATCACGGCGCCATCAGGCAGTACCAGCACGGGCACCGTGCCCTTGGGCGAAGCCTCGAGCATGGCCGCTGGCTTGTCCTTTAGCAGTACCTCGCGCAGCTCGACCGTGACGCCAGCGGCCGCCAGCGCCATGCGCGCCCGGATGGCGTAGGGGCAACGGCGAAAGGAATACAGTACCGGCGGCGTTTCAGCCATTCGCCTGTCGTTTCTGGTCGCGGCGCATTTCCAGCACGGCGCGGCGCGGCGGCGTGAGCTCGGCAATGCAATGCGGGCAGCTGACGTCTGCCTCGAAATCGGCAGAGGCCTGTTCGGCCAGCGACAGCGGTTCGCCGCAGGCTTCGCACTGCACCGCAGAGCCGGGTTGCAGGTCGTGGTTCACGCTCACGCGCTCATCGAACACGTAGCACTCACCGTCCCACAGGCTTTGCTCCTTGGGAACGGTTTCGAGATATTTCAGAATCCCGCCATGCAGGTGGTACACCTGCTTGAAGCCCTGGCCCTGCAGATACGACGTCGCCTTTTCGCAGCGAATGCCGCCCGTACAGAACATGGCGATGGGGCGGTCCTCCTGACCCTTGAGCGTCCGCTCCACGTAGTCGGGAAACTCGCGAAACGTTTCGGTCTCGGGCGAGACCGCATTGCGGAACGTCCCGAGTTTGACCTCATAGTCGTTGCGGGTATCGATTACCAGCACCTCGGGATTCTCGAGCAGCCGGTTCCAGGCTTCCGGCTCGACGTACTCGCCGACCTGGTCGCGGGGGTCAACACCGTCCACGCCGAGCGTGACGATCTCGCGCTTGAGCTTGATCCGCAGTCGCGGGAACGGGTTGTCGTCCGCGTACGAGCGTTTCTCGTCCAGCGCCCGAAACCGCGGATCGGCGCGCAGCCTGGTGAGCACGGTGTCGATCCCGGCACGCGAGCCGGCCAGCGTGCCGTTGATGCCCTCCGGGGCCAGTAGCAATGTCCCCATCACCCCGGCGTCGACACAACTCGCGCGCAGCGGGGCTTGTAGGTCTTCGAAGTCGGGCAGCGGCACAAAATGATAAAGCGCTGCGATCACCACCTGGGGCATGGTCGGTCGAGTCGGTCGTTGGGCAGCCTATTCTAGATCGTCTCGGCAGCATGCCGGGCGGGCGCGTCACGCCAATGCATCACGAGGCTGTTTTTGTACAACGGCGGGTGCTCTTGGGAAACACTTCCTGCAGGAAGATTGCAGCCCCGTCCTGGCGGATCACGTTCACCGGTTCACCCAATCGTCAGCCACGGCCGAAGCCTGAACCCCACCCGGCAGCGGGCCCAGCGTCTGTGAGATCATGGCCGCTTGGGAATGGACGCTCACATGGTGGCAGGACGCGAAAAAATACCCCGCGATCGCCGCGCGCTCACCGTCGTAGCACTGGGAGCGTCCGCGGCTGATGTGAGCGCCGTGGAGGCGTTCTTTCGCGCAACCGTGCGGCCCACTGGCGTGGCGTTCGTCCTCATCCTGCAGGCGGACGACCGCACGGGGCCCGACGCGCTTGCGCGCATACGCGCGGCCTCACCGCTGCCAGTTGCCACGGCTGCAGACGCCATGGCGCTTGCAGCCGACCATGTCTACATGGCGCCGCCACGTCACCATCTTTCGTTTGAGCAGGGTGTGCTGCGAGTCCACCGGCAGGCCGAGGCGGGTGTATGCCTGTCCATTGACCGGAGTTTCCGCGCGCTGGCCAACGACAGCGGCGCTCTCGCCGTGGGCATCGTGTTGTCCGGAGCGGGCACCGCCGGCACCCGGGGGTTGGGCGCGATTCTTGGTCGTGGTGGCATGACGATGGTTCAGGCACCTGGCAGCGCCCGCCATACCGGCATGCCCCTGTCGGCGATCGACGCAGGCGCCGCCGATTTCGTGCTGCCGCCGCCGGCCATGCCCGGCGTGCTGCGTCAGTATGTGGAGTATCGGGCGCTGACCCGACAGGCGTCCGAGCCCGCGCAGGTTGCGCTGGAGCCCGTTCTTGCGCTGGTCAACGCGAAGGTCCACCAAGACTTTCGTCCCTATTCGCGCTCGATGCTCGAATCGAGGGTGTGGCGACGCATGGCCATCCGCCAGTTATCGCGCATGGATGACTACCTAGAGGTACTCCGGCATGACCCCCATGAGCCGTTACGGCTGGCTCAGGATTTTCAGCGTGGCCCAAGCAGCTTTTTTCCCGGCCCGGAAACCATCCACGCGCTGGACAGGGAGGTTATCGGCCGCCTGCTCGCAAAACCGGATGAACAGCCGATCCGGGTTTGGATCACCGGCTGCGACGGTGGCGAAGAGGCTTATGGCATCGCCATGCAATTGCTCGATGGCTCCGCCCGCGTTGGGCGGCCGCTTAAACTCCAACTGTTCGCCACCGATATCGATGAGCGCGCCCTCGCCCGGGCGCGGGCGGCCCTATACCCCGAAAGTATTGCGGGTGACGTCACCAGCGATTATCTGCAGCGATATTTCGTCCGGGAGGGACGCTGTTACCGCATCGCCAAACGCGTGCGCGACGCAGTGGTCTTCGACCAGCACGACCTAATCACCGATCCACCGTTTTCCCGCCTCGACCTGGCGCTTTGCCGGGGTCAGCTGAGCAGGCTCAACGCCGAGGCTCGGCAGCGTGTGTTGTCGCTGTTCAGCTTCGCGCTCAATGATGAGGGCTACCTGCTGCTCGGCGCTGGCGAAGCCCCCAGCGAGGCACGAAACCTGTTCCGCTGCATCGACGCCAGCGCCAGCATCTATCAGCGCGTGCAGGGTGCGACATTGTTCGAACGCACCAACATGCAGGCACTGCGCCCGCCGCTACAGGGGCCGCCCAGTCCGCAAACGCCGTCAGGTGCCGACATGTTGGCGCCCTATGTTCAGGGGCTGTTACAGGAACGGTTTGTTCCTGCATCGCTGGTGCTCACCGGCGAATTTGAGGTGGTGGAACGCTTCGGCCAGGTCGAGACGTATTTGCAGCCCTGTGCAGCAGACGCCAGCCAGAATCTGCTGACGCTGGCGCGCCGAGGCTTGCGCGCCAAGCTGCGGGCAGCCGTGCGCCGAGCCCTCTCGGAGCAGGCCACGGTGACCATGCCCGCCCGACTGTTGGAACCCACCGTGCAGCCGCTGCAGATCACCGCAAGCCCGCTGACTCACCCGGCAATTCCCGAACCGTTGTGCCTCGTCAGCCTGCAGCCCGGTGTATCCGCCACGGCGGGGTTTGACCAAGCAGTCGAGGCAGATAGCACCATCGCCGCGCTGGAGCAGGAGTTAAGGGCGGCGCATGAGGCACTGCAGAGCTCGGCGGAGCAACTCGAATCGATGGAGGCATCGCTCCGAAACCTGCACGACGAAGCCAGCCGCCGTCACGAGGAGCTCGAATCGAGCCGCGTTGCGTTGCAGGCGCTTAATGAGGACCTCTCGTCCGTCAACGTGGCGTTGCAACGCAAGCTCGCGCAGGCAGACGAGGCCCAGGCCGAACTACGCCGCGACGAAGAGCGCTATCGCAGGCTTTATGAACAAAGCCCATCCATGGCTTTCGCACTTACGGCGGATCTGCGTATCGAATCCATCAATGCCTTCGGTGCTGAGCAGCTCGGGCGCTCGCCGGACACCCTGATCGGGGTGGATTTCGCGACGCTCAGCACGCGTCCCGCACAAACCCGCGCGGTGCTGCGTGCGGCGCTGGATTCCGGGACCGTTAGACAGTGGGATGTCCGGTTCGCCGGCCGCGAGCCCCTATGGGCGCGGTGCGTGGCGCGAGCGGCCGATGCGCACGGTGCACCGACGCTGGTCGTGCAGTGCCAGGACCTGACAACAGAACGGCGCCTGTCACAACAGCTGGAGTTCCATGCCACCCACGATGTACTCACCGGCCTGGTCAACCGCCGCGAATTCGATGCCATTCTGCGGCGCATCCTGCGCGGCGTGCGTAAGCCCGGCACCCAGCACGTGCTGGTCCGCTTGGACTTGTGCAACTTCAAGCTGATCAACGATTCAGCCGGACACGAGGTCGGCGACGCTGTGTTGCAGCAGTTCGGTGCCGTGCTGCGCCAGCACACGCGCGCGCGCGACATCGTGGCACGGCTCGGCGGCGACGAGTTCGGCATTCTCATGGAGTACTGCCCACTCGACGAGGCCACACGTGTCACCGATGGCCTGCTGGCAGCCCTGTCGAGTTCATCGTTCACCGTCGGCGAGCATGCCTTCAAGCTCACCTGCTACATCGGCATGGTCGGCATCGGCGAACAGGACATCACGGCCGAAGAAGTACGGCGGCGGGCGGATGTCGCCAGCGATGTCTCCCGCAAGGATGGACCGGGCTCGGTGCGCGTCTACGATGAATCCGACATCAGCAACCGCCGCCGCCGAACGGAAATGCATTGGGCCGGCCTGATCCGCAACGCTATTGCCGATGATGCGATCCATCTGGCTTGCGAACCCATCGTCGCGACGGCCACGGACCGCGTCGTCGGTCTAGAAATGCTGCTGCGCGTAGAACGCCAGCCCGATGCCCCGGCCGTGGACACCGGAGACCTCATTGCGGCCGCCGAGCGTTATGGTCTGGCGCCGGACGTGGACCTGCATGTACTGCGACTGGCGCTGCGCGATCTGGAGGCCAACCTGAGCAGGATCGCAGCACTGGAGTTCGTCTCGATCAACGTATCCGGGCAAAGCCTTGGCCACGGCGGATTCGCCAGCGAGGTGCTTTCGCTCGTTAGCGGCAGCCGCGTACCGGCGCACAAGCTTTGCTTCGAGATCACGGAGACCGCGACCATCTCCAACCTGGATCGGGCCATCGACTTTGTACGCCAGCTGCGAAGCCATGGCTGCCGCGTTGCAATCGATGACTTCGGCAGCGGCCTGGCGTCGTTCCACTACCTGAAATCCTTACCCTGCGACCTGGTCAAGATCGACGGTAGTTTCGTCCGGGACATGCTGTCCGATCAGGCCAGCCGCGATCTGGTCGCCGCCATCGACGGCATCGCCAAGCTGCTCGGCGTGCGCACCGTCGCCGAGTTTGTCGAGACCGCCGCCATCGACACGGCAGTCCAGCAAATCGGTGTGGATTTTCGGCAAGGCCCGCTATTTCAAAACGCCGCAAACCTCGCGGCAGCACTGGATCAACTGGAATCGTCCAACCACTCCTGGCAAACCGCCAGGTAGCCACGTACACGCTTACGCGCCTCGCTGAGGAACTGACGCGTCGCACCCGGGGTACGCCCCAGTAACTCACCGATTTCCGGCGCGGTGAACTGCTCAACACTGGCCCACAGCAGGGCCTGCGCTCCGACCGGGTATGCGGCCGAGTAGGCGGCGAATTGTCGGCGCACACAATCGTCCAGGTGCAGGCTGCGGTCGGCCGGGTCATCCTGCGATTGGGCGGCCTCCCAGTCGGCGATGTCCTCGGTATCCGGCCCTGCGCCGCGCCGCCAATCCAGCCATTGAGACTGGGCCACCGACCAGATCCAGGCCCTGGGCTGTTCCACCTGTGTGCCCCGGTCCAGGGCTCGCACCAATCGAACAAAACTGTCCTGGCACAGCTCCTCGGCATCCGCAGGACTCGCGCCACAACGCTGGAAGTAGCCACGGAACCGCGCGGCGTAATGCCGGTACAAGGCGGACACGGCCTCGCGACGCGACTCCCCACCGGCTGCGATCTGCTGTAACCACTCGGCCTCCGGCACCGTCATTGAACGGCCCCGCTGCCGGGCCGGCGCAGGAGCACCTGGCCGCTGTCAGCCGCGGGCAGCGGCTCGGTCCCGGGGGGCAGTGCCGCGATCAACCGCGCCCTGGCCGCGGCATCGGCCCAGCTCACCTGCAGACCGTCGCCACGGCTGGGCGGCCAGGCTACCGCCCGGACGCCCTCCAAAGCGTTCAGGCGCTCACTGAGGTCGGCTAGGTTATTTCCGGCCTCCTGCGGCAACAGCGCCACCGGTGGCGTGACGGCGAATGCGCTTTGCGCCGCGGCGTTCGACTTCGTCACGGCCCGCCGCTCGCGCATCGCCTGCTGCTCGGCGAAATCCTGCACGGCCGCGTCGGCGGCTGCTTGCGCCTCACGACTGGGCGACGGTATGGCCGGCGCCGTGACCGGCTCTCTCGACGAGCGCTGCACGGCTTCGGCTGGCGGCGGTGGCGCAGGCGCAGCGATCACCGGTTCCGGCGCGCGGTCTTCCGCGGACATGGGCCGACTATCGGCGGCCTCGCCTGCCCTGGACGCGGCGTTCGGCGTATCGCCAAATTCGTGCAGCGCCTGTTCCGGCAACATCCACCAGCCCAGCGACACCGCGACCATCAGCGAGGCCGCAACGGCCAGCCATCGCGGCGAACGCCGAACCTTGTCTTTGGCGTTGAGCAGTCCCTCGGCTTCGAGGCGGCGGTGCAGCCGTCGCAAACCCAGGTCATCGCCCGTGGGCGCCGACTCAGCGTGCAGTGCGCTCACCAGGGCCTGGTCCAACGGGTGCTCTAGGCCGGTGGCCGCGCGGCCCGCGAGCTGGTCCAGCCAATTGTCGATGTCATCTGCCATGGAGAACTAGGGGAACACTGATCTGGTCACACCACCAAGTTGCTGCCTGAAAACAGGCCAGGCAAGGCGCGAGGAGTGCGGCTGGGTTATTCCTGAACCCGCGCGGTGGTCTGATGTGCCGGCTGATAGTCCCGGCCCATGCGGAGCGGTTCCGGCGCTTTGGCCAGCAGGTTGGCCTGGCGAACCAGCCCGACAAACTCGTCCCGGGCAGGGTCATCGCTGCGCTGCGCAAGGCGCTCCGACCGGCGCAGCACATCGGCAAAGCTGGCGTCGGCGGCGTGTTCGGACTTGCGCATCACCAGACCGAACTCAGCGACTGCAGCGGCCCATTGCAGATCCGCCGATGCTTGGGCAAGTGCGGTGACATCCGCCTCCACGACGTTACGCAACTCGGTGCTGGCCCCGCCATCCGGCTGCTTGTAGCGCGCCTTGACCAGCATCCATTCGTCCTTGCGCTGGCTCGCGGGGGTCGGCTTACGGGTCTGGTAGCGCAGTGCGTCAGGGGCGCCGGTCTGCGCGCCCACCGGCACGATCTCGTACAAGGCCGTCACCCGCTGGCCGGCGCCGACGTCACCGGCGTCCTTGCGGTCGTCCTTGAAGTCCTCGGCGGCGAGCGCCCGCGTCTCGTAGCCGAGCAGCCGGTACTGGGCGACACGCTGTGGATTGAACTCCACCTGCAGCTTGACGTCCTTGGCGACGGTCACCAGCGTGCCCTGGAGCTTGTCGACCAACACCCGCCGCGCCTCCAGATCCGTGTCGATGTAGTAGTAGTTGCCGTCACCATGATCGGCCAGGCGATGCATGCGGCCGTCCTGATAGTTGCCGGTGCCGAAACCCAGCACGGTCAGGTAGATGCCCTGGTCGCGTCGCTGTTCGATCAACCGCACCAGCTCGCCCTGGCTGGAGGCGCCCACGTTGAAGTCACCGTCTGTGGCCAGAATCACTCGGTTGTTGGCCTCGGCATCGAACTGTTCCTGCGCGATCTGGTAGGCCAGCTCGATGCCGCGTGCGCCAGCCGTCGAGCCCCCTGCCTGCATGCGGCCAATGGCCTCATAGAGCTTGGACTTCTGATCCCCTCGCGTGGCCGGCAGTGCGACGCCGGCGTTGCCGGCATAGGTCACGATCGCAACCGAATCCTCCGGGCCCAACTGTTCGGTGAGCTGACGGAAAGCGCGCTGCAGCATGGGCAGCTTGTCCGGCGCCTGCATGGAGCCGGAGGTATCGATCAGAAAGACCAGACGATTCGGAAGTGCCTGCGCCGGTTTCGGCGCGTGTGCGGCCACCTGCACCATGGCCAGCAAATGCCCATCAGCCCAGGGGGCCTCCGTCAGCTCCGTGCGTAGGCGAATCGGGTGCTGCCCGCTGACCGGCAACTCGCTGTAGTCGAAGTAGTTCACCAGCTCCTCAATGCGCACGGCATCGATCGGGGGCGTCTGCCCGGCGTTGAGCAGGCGTCGCAGGTTGGTATAGGACGCCGTGTCCACATCCAGGCCGAAGGTCGACAACGGCGTGACCTGCGGGTCGTGAAAGCGGTTCTCGGTGATGGCCTCGTAGCCTTCCCGGTTGAATGGCGCGGCCGGCGGCATGCGCGGCGGCAGCATCATGCTCGCCATGTTCTCCCGAGCGAACAGGGCGGATCGCATCGCCTGTTTCGGGCTGGCCGCCTGCGCCATCGCGGCCCCAGCGTCGGCCGGAGGCTGCGCCACTGTCGCATTGCTCGCCCGATCCGACGAAGTGGTGGCCGGCTCTTGCACCGGCTCTTGGTCCGCTAGCGTCTGGCGATCCCCCCCGCCCGCACAGGCCGCCAATCCGACCGCGACGGCCATGCTCAACATCAAGCTCCCTGCGACCCGTGATTTCATGGTGCTGCTCCTGTTCCAGTGAATAGTCGATTCACCCGGTAGACGCAGCCGGCACCAAAAGTGTCAGGCCCGAAGCCATGATGGATGCGCAAGCGCGCAATGGTTTGTCTCGACGGAGGCTGCTAGTCCGCCGTTCATCCGGCTGATAGCCCCGGCAACGAGGCCAAAAAAGCCGCCAGATCAATCGCTTCCGCTTGATGCATAAATATAATGACATCCATAAAAACGATTGTCTTGCTCTATTGCTCGTGGCTTTGTAGCGTTCGCTTCCGCTTAAGGAACACCCACGCAATAAGGAGAGAGGAATGTCCCTGATCAATACTTCGGTGCAGCCGTTCAAGGCCACCGCATTCCAGGCAGGCGAGTTCATTGATGTCAGTGAAGACACGTTCAAGGGCCAGTGGTCGGCGATCGTGTTCTACCCGGCCGACTTCACCTTCGTCTGCCCGACGGAGCTGGAAGACCTCGCTGACCTTTACGACCAGTTCAAGGCCATTGGCGTCGAGATCTACGGCGTGTCCTGTGACACCCATTTCGCGCACAAGGCATGGCACGACACCTCCGAAGCCATCGGCAAGGTCAAGTACCCGCTGATCGGCGATCCGACGGGCCAGTTGGCTCGCGCCTTCCAGGTCATGATCGAAGAAGAAGGCATCGCCCTGCGCGGCACCTTCCTGGTCAACCCGGACGGCGAGATCAAGCTCTGTGAAATCCACGACAACGGCATCGGCCGCAACGCCGAAGAGCTGCTGCGCAAGGTCAAGGCTGCCCAGTACGTGGCCGCCCATCCTGGCGAAGTCTGCCCGGCCAAGTGGAAAGAAGGCGAAAAGACGCTGACCCCGTCCCTGGACCTGGTCGGCAAGATCTAAACAGCTCCGCTGTTGGATCGGCAGGTCGGCCATGCCGGCCTGCCACCCCAAACACGCGGTCGGCTGCCAAAGCAGCTGACCTGACCGACGCCGGCCAGCACCGCTGAGGCGAGTGCGGCCGCCAGAGAGAGGAACGACGAGATGTTGGATGACAACCTGAGAGCACAACTCAAGCAGTATCTCGAACGACTGTCCCGGTCGGTCGAAATCACCGCTTACACCGACGATGGCGACCACTCCAAGGAAATGCTCAGTTTCCTCGGCGAATTGAAGAGCGCCTCCGACAAGATCAGCGTGAACAGCGGCACCGACAGCGGCAAGCGGATTCCCAGCTTCGCGATCGGCACGCCGGATGCGGACATCCATCTGGAGTTCGCCGGCATTCCGCTCGGCCACGAGTTCGCCTCGTTGGTGCTGGCGCTGCTGCAGGTCGGCGGCAACACGCCCAAGCTGGGTGAAGACGCCATCGAGCAGATCCAGGCCATTGATGGCACCCACAAGTTCGAAACCTTCTTCTCGCTGTCCTGCCAGAACTGCCCGGATGTGGTCCAGGCGCTCAACGCCATGGCGGTGCTAAACCCGAACATCGAACACGTGGCCATCGACGGCGCGTTCAACCAGGACGAGGTCGAGCAACGCCAGATTATGTCCGTGCCGGCCGTATTCCTGAACGGCGAGCACTTCGCCTCAGGGCGTATGACGGTCGATGAGATCTTGGCGAAGATGGACACCGGCGCGGTCGAGCGCGAAGCCGAGAAGATCAAGCAGAAGGACCCTTTCGACATGCTGATCGTCGGTGGCGGCCCGGCTGGCGCCGCCGCGGCCATCTACTCCGCGCGCAAGGGAATTCGAACCGGTGTGGTTGCCGAACGCTTTGGCGGCCAGGTCATGGACACAATGGACATCGAGAACTTTGTCTCGGTGTCCAAGACCGAAGGCCCGAAGATGGGCGCGGCCCTGGAACAGCACGTCATGGACTACGACGTCGACGTGATGAAGCTGCAAAAGGCCAGCAAGCTGGTCGAAGGCGATGAGTTTCTGGAAGTCCACCTCGACAGCGGTGCCGCTCTCAAGGCCAAGAGCCTGGTCATCGCCACCGGTGCCCGCTGGCGGCAGATGGGCGTGCCTGGCGAAGAGGAGTACCGCAACAAGGGCGTGGCTTACTGCCCGCACTGCGACGGTCCGCTGTTCAAGGGCAAGCGCGTCGCGGTCATCGGGGGCGGCAATTCCGGCGTCGAGGCCGCGATCGATCTGGCCGGCATCGTCAAGCACGTCACCTTGCTGGAGTTCGACAGCACGATGCGGGCGGATGCTGTCCTCCAGCGCAAGCTGCTCAGCCTGCCGAACGTGAAGGTGCTGACCTCCGCGCAGACCACCGAAGTCATCGGCGACGGGCAGAAGGTGCAGGCCCTGAAGTACAAGGATCGCAACAGCGGCGAGATTCACGACGTGGCACTCGAAGGCGTGTTCGTTCAGATCGGCCTGTTGCCCAACAGCGAATGGCTCAAGGGCACGCTGGAGCTCAGCGAGCGCGGCGAGGTCATCGTCAACGACCGGGCGCAGACCTCCATGCGGGGCGTATTCGCCGCGGGTGATGTCACCACCACGCCGTACAAGCAGATCATCATCGCCATGGGTGGCGGCTCCACCGCCGCGCTCAGCGCGTTTGACCACCTGATGCGTAGTTCGGCCCCTGACGACGCGCAACAGCAGGCGGCCTAGCCCGCCTGATTGTCCCGGCGGGCTATCCCCCCGCACCCCGGCTCGCCGGGACGAAGCGTCCCCGCCCGTGCATCTCCTCCTCTCATGCACGGCGCGGGGATTCTTTTATTCAGCGATCGGCTTCTGATCATGCCGTGTCAGGCGGCGAGCCTGATCGCGGGTCTGCCACGCGGCCTCCGCCTGCATCGCCTCGTAAAACAGCGAGGTTCTTAGCAACTCGCCCATCCTGCGGTCGAGCTGCTCCAGCTCTCGTGCTCGCACTTTTTCCTGTTGTTCGCGCTGTTGTTCCGCCATTGCCCCTTGCGACCTCACCAGTTTCCCCACCCACCAAGATAAAGCGCGTGAAACCGCGTGCCCAACCGTGTACGCCCTGTTCAGGGGGATGTCCGGCGCGGACTCCGACGAAATAATGGTTTCGGATGTCCGGATCCGGTTCCGAATGCCGTTCTGTAGGACACCAGACGCAGGAGCAATGGATATGCAACACGCCTACATGTACAGGGATGGTGACAATCGAGTGATTGTCGTGGAACGCACGCCGCAGGCCTTCGAGCGCGTGGATCAGGCCCGAAAGCTGACGCCGATGTTCGATGGCCAGCCGGTGCCGCGCCTAATCGTCGATGCGTTTCTGCGGCAGTTCGGGGGCGTGCATGTCACGGGCTTTAGCACCGAGACGGTGGCGCCGGAAACCGTTCAGGCCTGAGCGGGCTGCGCCATGGGCGCCTGCGGAAACACCGGCCAGGTATCGACAATTCGGCCCTGCTCATACACCGCGATGTCGCCGAACTGCAGAAACACGAACTCGCTTTGCTGCGGCCGCAGGAACACGTGGTCGCCCACGGCGAGTTCGACTTGGGCTGAGCCGTTGAGCATGTCCTGATTCGTGGAATGCCCCCAGATGGCATTGCGCTGCAAGCCGGGCGGCGACACGGTGTCGGCAAGCCAGTAGCCACCGTAGAGGAAAAAGGTCTGGGCGGTGTTCGGATCCCAGGCCTGAAACAGGCCCGACAAACGCTCCAGACTGGGCAGCCGGGTGCCGTCGAGCTGCTTGAGGATCGGTGTCGCGATGTAGGCGGCCGCTTGATGGTCGGACAACGTGGCGGTGTCGAAATCCGATGGCTTGACCAGCCCCGAGCCCATGGCCAGTTCGTTGCAGGGCGCCGCGTTGTCGTAAAGCTGGTAGGTGCTGCTTCCACCCGCGTTCAGGGTTAGCTCGGCGGGCCGATAGGCGTCGCCGAGCACGGCCTTGGCGACTTCAACACAATCGGCGTAGTAGGCCATGGCGTCAGCCAGCGCACCGGCCGGGCCGCCCAGGGCATCCGGAATCTTCGAAGCATGCGCCTCGTAGCCCATGAAGCCGGCGAATCGCACGTTCGGGTCGGCCTGCAACGACCGAATCGCCTCGGCCACATCGCGGGTGTTGCGGAATCCGCCGCGGTGCAGACCGACATCCAGCTCCAGGTTCAGCGCCATCGGCCCGGCGCCATCGCGCACCCGCGCCGCAGCGAGCTCGCGATAGTCGGCAATGCGCTGCGGCGTATCGACCAACCACTCGATTTGCGTAGCCGTATCGAATGCTCCGGGTTGGTACTGGGCGAAGAAGCTGTCGACCGCGCCCACCGGCATCGGCTTGCCCAGCAGCAGATGGGCGTCCGGCATGGCCTGGGACAGCACATTGAGGTGCGGCTGGTGGAAGACCATCAGCCGATTCGTGCCGGTCGCAGCGCGCACGCGCCGGATCAGCTCCACGCTGGGTAACGACTTGGCCACGATGCGGTAGGCCATGTCCGATGGCAGATGCTGCTTGAGCAGGGCGATATTGGCGTCCAGCCGCGCACGATCGATCACCAGCGTCGGTCGCATCAGGTCCGCATCGCGCAGGGCCTGCTGCAGGCCCGCGAAGTAGTCATCGTGACCGCCCTGACCTTGGTCCCGCGGCTTCTTGGCCGCAAGCAGGCCGATCGGCGCGGCGACGCAGGCCGCCAGGAACGTGCGGCGCTTCCAGTGGATATCCAGCTCAGGCATGGTCAAGCAATCCTTTCAGGTAGTCGTTGAGCATGCGGCCGTCCGGGTCCAGCCTCGCCTGCAGGGCGACGAAATCACCGAAACGCGGATAGCGTTCGGCCAGGGTCGCCGGGCCCAGCGTGTGCATCTTGCCCCAGTGCGGGCGCCCGCCCAGCGGCTGGTACAGCGGCTCCACGTCCCGGAACAGCGGCAGCGGGTCCTCCTCGAAGTAGCGGTGCACGGCAATCGAGCCGGAGGTCGCGTGGCCCTGAAACGGGCTCAGCCAGGCGTCGTCACCCTTCACCAGGCGGATCTCCATCGGAAAGAACACGCCGGGATGCTTTTGCTCCAGCGTCTTGCGCACTTCCAGCAAGGTCGGCAACAAGGCCTCACGCGGCAGGTGGTATTCCATCTCGTTGAACCGGACGGCGCGGCTGGACGGGAAGATGCGGTACCAGACATCCACGGCCTCCTCCGGCTCGTAGTCCTGCATCGCCATATTGAGCAGCCAGCGGCGAGCGGCGGGGAACCAGGACAGCAAATCCCTCAGCTTCTTGAGGTCCATGACCGCATCGTTGTCCTGCTCCGGGCCGCGGGGCTGGATGGCATCATCGGTCGGGTCGATGGTGATGCCGATGCCGTAGTCGCAATGCGGCACGCAGTACATCTCGAAGCTGTGATGTTCGGCGGCCAGCGTGTCGAACCGTTCCACCAGCGCCGCGAAATCCTCCACCCAGACCCGGCGCTTCATGCGCACGGTCGGCACGTTTTGCAGCGTGACTCGGGTGATCACACCCAAGGCGCCGAGCGAGACCTGCGCGGCCTGGAAGACGTCCGGGTTCTCGCCGGCCGAGCAATCGATGATCTCTCCGGTCGGGGTCACCAGTCGAAACCCCGTGGCCGCCGTGTGCAATGCACCCAGGCCGGCTCCGGTGCCGTGGGTCGCTGTGGCCATCGAGCCGGCCAGGGTCTGAGCGTCGACATCGGGCATGTTGATCAGCGCCTGCCCGGCGTCATGCAACGGCGCTCCTAGGCTGCCCAGTTTGGTGCCGGCGCCAACCACGGCCGTCATCGCCGCGGTGTCGTGCTCCAGCAGGCCGCTGAAATGCCGCAGCGAGACAATGGTGTCGTCCGTGGGGACCAGCGGTGTGAACGAATGGCCGGAGCCGACCGGCCGCACCGTGCCAGCAGTGGAGGTCAGCAACTCCGCCAAGGCGGTTTCCGTCTCGGGCGCGATTCGCTGGCTTGGCAGGCTGGACTGGTAGCCCGACCAGTTCTGCCATGGCAGCAGGCGCTGGCCATCAGGGCCTGCTTTCGGCTCCGGTGGTCGGGGCATGTTGGCCGCACCGTAGTCGTCGCAACCTGCCAGCGGCAGGGTGGCAACCGCCGCGCTGCCGGCGAGAAAGTCCCGCCGCCTCACGCGTCGTCCTCGACCGGCGGCGTGGCCATGAACTCGATCAGGGCGCGCAGCTCGGCCTCGGAACAATCGGAGCACAGGCCCATAGGCGGCATGCCCTGGAAACCGGTGATGGTGTGATCCACCAGCGTGCTCATGCCCTTGGCGAGACGGGACCGCCAGGCCATGGCGCTGCCGGTACGTGGCGCACCGCCGGCGGCCGTGGCGTGGCAGGCGCGGCAGCTCGATTGATACAGCTCGGCCAGATCGGGATCAGCCGGCGCCATCGACAAGGCCTTGGCTGGTGAGATGCCTCCTGACGAATCGCTGGGCCCGCAGGCCGCGACCAGCAAGGCCAATCCCATACACAGAAACAATCGGTTCACGATTTGCATTCCCTTGCGCGTTCTATGGCGGTGTGGATGCCGTAATCATGCCAGCCGCATCCGCCAGGGCGGGCGTTCGCGACGGATTAGGATCAATTTACGACTACCCAGCGCCGGACGGTGCTCTATCTTCGATGTTGCGGAGGAAAGGCAGCAGGGATCGCAATACGGGGCTGATAACCACCGGGGCGGTCGGATCCAGACAGCACAGGGAGCGTGCATGAAGCACTTTTCGCCGCAGGGAATGGCGACACTCGCCATGATCGTGAGTTTCAGTGTCGGTGCGCAATCACCCGAGCAGGAGCGCCCCGGCGGACCCGAGCCCGTCGAGGCCGAGCTGGAATTGATTCCGGTGCGGCCGGTGGACAAGCCCGCCAGAACCCGCGCCGATGATCCGCCTCGTCAGCTCGAGGAAATGGTGGTCACGGCGCAAAAGACCGAGCAGACGCTGCAAGAGGTCCCGGTATCGGTCACGGCCATCGACGGCGGCTTCATCCAGGCCAGCGGCGCGGCGGATCTGGCAGATGTGTCGCTCTACGTACCGAATGTGCGCGTCGATGCCGACGATCTGGGTTCTCCGCAGGTCTTCATCCGCGGATTCGGCACCAACGCCTTCAATCCCAGCTTCGAAAGTTCTGTCGGTTTTGTTCAGGACGAAATCTACTTCGGTCGCCCCGGCTACTTCACCGAGGCGATGTTCGATGTCGATAGCGTCGAGGTCCTGCGCGGGCCGCAAGGCACATTGTTCGGCAAGAACACGGTGGCCGGCGTATTCAACGTGATCAGCAAGGGGCCGGTGTCTGGCGCCGGCGTCGATGGCCGCGTGTTCTACGGCGAGCATGGCGAACACCGCGTTGAGGCCGGTGCTGGAGGCATGCTCAACGAATGGGTAGGCGCCCGCCTGGCGGTGCTCGACCGGGCGCAGGACGGCGAGCTGTACAACCAGTTTCTCGATCGCCATGAGGAGCGCCTGGAACAACAGGCGGCGCGGTTGAAGTTCCGAGTACTGCCCAGCTACGACATCGACAGCGAAATCACCGCGGTGATCTCCGACACGGAAGCGGCCTTCTGGCCGTTTCAGCTATTCAATCTGGATGCCGACACCCGCAACTACCTGGAGGATTTCGACCCGGACATCGAGGACGATCCGAAAAACTTCATCAACTCCGCGGAAACACCGGGCTGGATCGAGAAGGGTTCACGCACCATAGGCTGGAAGACCGAGTGGGCCCACGGGCCGGTTGGCGTGCTGGATGACCTGAGCACGGTGCTGGTGCTCGGCGGGTCGCGGTTTTACATCGACCAGCTCAACGAGCTGGACATTTCGCCGGCCAACATCAGCCGCCTCGATAACCACGAAGACCACGATCAGCTATCGGCCGAGCTGCGCTTCAGCGGTGCCGGCCCGGCGCCGTTTGGCTGGGGAACAGGCGTGGAGTTCGTCGCCGGGGCGTTCTGGTTCGATTCGAGCTACGAGTTGCTGGCGCGCATCGTCGCCGGCGAGGATCTGAGCAGCTACGTGTTCACCGACGACGCGCTGCAGCTGATCACGGGCAGCGGCGATATCAGCAGCCCGCTGACGCTGCTGCAAGGCCTTGGACCGCTGCTTGTGCCATTGCTGCAAAACGATTTCTACCAGTTCGACTACACGCAGGACATCAGTTCGGCGGCGCTGTTCGGGCAGATGACCTGGTACCTGACGGACCGCTGGGCGATCACGCCCGGCATCCGCTACAACCGCGAGGAAAAGCGTGTCGACACGGCCGGCACGGCGTTCTGCGAGCGCACCCCAGCCAGCGTGATCCCCTGCGTGATGGGCTTGTTGCTGGGCGCAAACGATTACGACCGCAACAATCTTCGCCGCGAAGAATCCGACCTCTCGCCCAAGTTCGTCCTGCAGTACTTCAGCGACTACGACGTCAACTACTACGCGTCCTGGGCAAAAGGCTTCAAGAGTGGCGGCTTCAATTCGCTGTCCTACACCGGCGACGACCTGGAGTACGAGGCCGAGGAAACGCAGACGGTGGAAGCCGGCGTCAAGGGTCGCTTTTTCGACCGCACCCTGTCGGTCAATCTGACGGTTTATCAAACGGAGTTCGACAACCTGCAGGTTCTGGCCTTCAACGGCACCTTTTTCGATGTCAGCAACGCTGCCACAGCGTACTCACGCGGCCTCGAAGCTGACTTCCTGTGGCTGACGCCCTGGACGCCGCTGGAATTGGCCGGCTCCTTCGGCTGGCTGGATGCCCGCTACGACGAATACACCGACGCCCCTGCTCCGATTCAGCAGGGCATCGACGCGGAGCAGGATCTCAGCGATCAGCGCATCGCCTTCGCCCCGCGCGCCACCGCGACGCTGACGCCGACGCTAAGCGTTCCGATCGGGTCGATGGCGCTGATCACCGCCGTCGATGTGCTGTACCAGGGTGATCAGTTCGTGGACTCGGACCTGGACCCGAACACCTATGTGCCCGCCTACACCAAGTACGCTGCGCGCATCACGCTGGGGTCGCAGAGCGAGTCCTGGTCGATCACCGTCGGCGGCACCAACCTCACCGACGAGCGCGTGCTCAACCAGGTCACCGATACGCCGTTCTTTCCCGGCACTTACCAGGCGCAACTGGCCAGTGGCCGGCAGTATTTCGCGGCGTTGAACCTTCGCTTCTGAACGCGCACGCGCAGCACCGGCTTCAGCGCGGCTCGCCGAATGGGCCGGTCATCTCGTAGGTGATACCGCTGCCCAGGCGGCCGCCGCGCTGTGAGCTGAAGTACAGGCGACTGCCGTCAGGGCTGAAGGCCGGCCCGGTGATTTCGGAATCATCCTGGCCGACGAGCTGCATGATCGGAACCACGGCACCGTCCAGCCCAATGGCGCTAATCCGCATGTCACCGCCATCCTCGGCGACGATGAGATCGCGCGAGGGCCCGAACACCACGCAGTTGTCGACGCCGCGCAGCGGCGCCTCGCCGCCGCCGTAGGCATCGTCGTCGTAAATCGGTTGCACCGTCTGATCGACACAGTGATATGCCCAGACCCGGTTGCCGGACTTGCAGGTGAAATAGACGATGTCGTCGATGTACCAGATGCCCTCGGAGCCCGCGAACACGGTCGCCTCGGCAAGCCGGTTCGATGCTTGTGGTCGATCCGGCGCCTGGGCATCGATCCACTGCACCGGTACGGGATCGGATTCGAACGGGATGTCGCGCGAGTCGGCAACACCCGGCACCACCATGACCTGCAACGCGCCGTCCTCCAGCGCCGGGCGCTCGGCACCGGCCGGCCAGTCGATGGCGCTGGGCACGAAGCGGTAGAACGTCGCGTCGCCGGCATCCTCGGTCAGAAAGAGCTGCCGACGCACCGGGTCCACCGCTACCGCCTCATGATCGAAAATCCCCAGTGCGGGTCTGGCACGGGCATCGAGAATGCCCCCGAACGGATTGCACTCGTGAACACGCCCCGTGGGAATCTCCTCGCAGGACAGCCAGGTGCCCCACGGCGTCGGCCCACCCGCGCAGTTGATGATAGTGCCGGCGAGAATCTGGTACGCGTCGATCACCTGACCAGCCGCATCAAATCGCAGCGCACCTACACCGCCGGGCACCGATTCGGAATTCGACACGTAGACCCAGCCACCGTCTTCTGCCGGGAAGGTCGCACCGCCGTCGGGAAACGTGTGCCAGTCGTAACCGAGCACCGGACCGAGAATCGGATCCAGCAGATCACCGACAACAGGAATGCCGGACTCGGCGAGGATGCGTGCGGAGAATCCCTCCGGCAGCCGCAGGCCAAGGGCATCCGGCTCTCCCAACACGCCAAGCTTGGTCAGCGACGGCGCCAGCACGGTGCCTCCGGGGCCGGAACCACCGCCGCCGCTGCAACTCCACAGCAGCGGGCCGGTGACGGCAAGACCGGACGTGGCCAGGCTGTGGCGTAGAAAATCCCGCCGCGACAACCGCGCAGGAATCTTGCCACCCGTGCGATGGGGTAAAGCATTGATCATTCGGACACTCCCACAGTCAGTTGTTCCCAGAATCTCGTCGTGACGGCAGAGGTTCAGCGATGGCAAGGCGGCCAGGCAGCGATGGGTCGGCATTGACCGCCCAAGACCGGCCTGACGCAATCAGCCGCATGCCGAGATCGCACACTTTCAGCGATCTCCGCCGGCGGGAAAAGGAGCCCAGAACCCAAGACGAATTCTTATTGTTTTCAGATGCTTGATTAGCACCTGATCATTCAAGCCGCCCGCAGTCTATGCAACAGAAATGACAGATTGATGACACCAAAAAGCCTAGCCAGCGTTTTAGCCACACCATTCAACAACTCGGCAATCGTAATTCGCGCATTACTCAATATTTCAATCAGTTAAAGAGGTTTTTATTCCCAAAATATTACCGTTTAACACTGACTGAATCCGCTGATCGGTCGTCAACGTACTTTGGTCACCTTGCGTGGGAATTTCCTGGTCATATCCATGGTTTGCTGTGGCCGCTCGGGGCAGCAGCAGGGAGCGCGAGGCCCGCCCCATACCACTCGACCAGACCCAGCCGGCCGGTGCCATTTGCGCCGCGGTCGCGCTTGGTCCGGATCGGACATCTCGGGAATAGCGTTCGGCAGGGAGGCTGACGCATGCGAAAGTTTCTGTATTCAGCACTGGCATTGGCGGCAGTGGCTACGCCCGCCCAGGCGATGGCCAACGCGTCCGCATGGTCGAGTTATGCGGCGGTACTCGGGCAGTACATCGCGCCCGATGACGACCGTGCCGCCACCGACGTGGACTACGGCGGCGGTGTGGGCTTTCTGATCGGCGCGATGTTTGAGCGCGACGGCGGACTCGGCTTCGAGATTAACGTCGACCTGGATACCTTCGAGACCGGCAGCGCCACGGCAACCGATTTCTACCGCTATGGCTTCGGACTCGACGCCACCTATTCCTTTGGAAATCGTGAGGCATTGACGCCGTTTGTCATGGTCGGCCTCGGCGGCGGATTCAACGACGTGCTGCCTGATGACGACGACGGCCTGACCGCAACGGGACGGATTGGCGTCGGGCTGGTCACGGCACCCCTGTTCCGCGATTTTCCAGTGAAGGTCCGTGCACAAGCCTTGTACGGCTACGACGACGTGGGCGAAGGCTACTGGGAGCCAGAGCTTGGGATCGGCGTCGAGATGCCGCTATGGACAGCCCCGCCGCCACCGCTCCCGCCGGCCAAGCCGCAGGTCCAGGTGGTCGAGGTCCCCACCGGCCTGCTGGATGACGACGACGACGGCGTGATCAACGACAAGGACCGCTGCCCGCGCACGCCACCGGGCACACGCGTTAACGGCGATGGCTGCGAGCTGCAGGAGATCCTTGAACTCAAGGGCGTCACGTTCGAACTCGATGCGACACGCCTGCGGCCGGATGCTCAAAGCCTGCTGGACTGGGCGGTGAAGCTGCTCCGGCGCTATCCGGATATGCAAGTCGAGGTCGCCGGCCACACCGACAGTCTGGGCAGCAATGACTACAACCAGGCGCTCTCGGAGGCCCGTGCGCAAACCGTGGTCGACTACTTCGTGGAGACCGGGGTTCGTGTCTCGCAAATCCAGGCGCGGGGCTACGGTGAGACCCAACCCATCGCCCCCAATGACACCCCCACCGGCCGCGAACGCAATCGCCGTGTCGAACTCCGGGTTCTGAACTAGACGCACGCGTCAATGCCCGACCATCACAGGATGAGGACCATGCACCACCGACTCCGCCCGCTCTTTGCCTTGGCGCTTTGCATTCCGATGCTCGCCGCGCTCACCGGCTGCGAGGCCGATGCCGACGTCACTACCGATATCCCCGACGGCGTGGCCCCTGTCGATCCCGATGACGGCAGCGATGATCCCGGCGGCGGCAACGACGACACCGGCTTTCCCAACGCCGGCGAGGCCGGCGGTGCGATCTTCGAAGACACCACGCAAATCGTCGGTGGCGACAGCGGCATGAACTTCGCCTGCTCGGATTCGGCGAGCGGACCCGAGGGAGTCACGGTGGAGGCCGCCGCGTTCGGGCTGGTCGGCGGTGCCGTGGTTGATCTGGTCGACTTGCTGGAAGGCGATTCGCTGTCCGACCTGTTGGCCGCGGTCGGCGATCTGCCCTATGTTGCCGACAACACCATGCGCACGGCATCGGTCTTCACGCTCACGCTGTCGCTGCTGGGCGATACCGTGTCCGCCCTGGGTGAACGCGTCCACATGCCGATCCCCATCGAGGCCAACGGCGAGAACTACGCGGTTTTCGCGATTTCGTTCCCGGAGAGCTTGCTAAGCCTCGCGCTGTTCAACAGCGTTGAGGTGACGACCTTTCTGGACGGCGTCCAGCAGGAGGAGCCGGTGTCGATCTCCGCTGTCAACCTGGATCTGCTCGGGTTTTCGCTAGGCACCGAAAAATATGCCTATGTTGGCCGGCGTGTGACCCAGCCCTACGATCAGGTGGAAATCCGCATGAACGCGCCGCTGCTGTCGCTGGATCTGGGCGACGCTCTGTTCATCCACGAAATGTGCGTCAAGGGCACGCTGATTCCGGTCGACGGATAGGTCCGGGGTCGCTGCGTTGTTTAGGCCGGCGCGGTTTCGATCACGCAGCGGGCCTGCGCAGCCTGCTTCCACCATTGCGTCAGCAGCGGGCAGTGTCCCGCCCAGTCGAGGTCGGGGAGCCGAAAGTCGAGATACGCCAAGGCCGCGGCTGCGGCAATGCCATCAAGCCGTTGCAAGCTGAGGGTTGCCTGCTCGGCATCGAGAGCCTGCAAGGCTCGGCGGACCTTGTCTTCCCAGCGCAGCATCCATGACGGAGACTGCTCATGAGCTGGCCGGCGGCGCTCGAAGACGATGTTGACGGCGGCGTCCATGAGGCCATCGGCCAGCGCCTGATGGCGCATCAGGTTCCAGTATTGATCCGACTGCCTGGGAATCAGCACAGGAGCATCCATGAGCGTGTCCAGGTATTCGCAGATCACCCGGCTGTCATAAAGCCCCATGCCGTCGTCCAGCACCAGTGCCGGTACTTTTGATAGCGGATTGATCCGAAGCAGTGCGTCCGGATCGTCCAATGGATTCGACGGCACCAGCTCAATCCGGTCAGACACCCCTTTTGCGAGCGCGAACATCCGGACCTTGCGCGCGAACGGCGACGTGAGGGTACAGAGCAGTTGCATGCGAGCGTCTCCGATCAGGGTAGGGGCAATGCCTGGCCGTCGCGCCAGTGTTCGAGGCGACGGCGCTGCGGCGTGGGGTCCTTGATCACGGTCAGGTCGCCGCCGCGCGGGAACACCCGGTCGTAAAGCCGCGACAACCAGAACCGCAGCGCGCTGGCCCGTAGCTCGGCGGTCCAGACCTCGCGCTCCTGAGCGCTGAACGGTCTCAGCGCGGCGTAGGCCTCCAGCAAGGCATGCCAGTGCGACTCGCGCGGCTGCCGCAGCTCATCGACACACCAGTCGTTCACCGACACGGCAAGGTCATAGATGAAGCGATCGTTGCAGGCGTAGTACCAATCAATCAGCCCGGACAGCCGCTCGCCGGCGAACAATGCATTGTCGCGAAACAGGTCCGCATGGATGACCCCGCCCGGCAGTCCATCGCGCGGGACGCGACCCTGGAAAGCGAGTTCATCGTCCAGCAGCGATCGTTCCTCGGCGCCGAGATGATCACGCAGCGCGTCGGCCGTGCGATGCCACCAGGCCACGCTCCTGTCCGGCGGGCGCGTTTTGCCGAAGCCCTGCCCCACCGTGTGAAGCTGTGCCAGTGCACGGCCGACCGCAGCGCATTGCTTCGCGGATGGATCCGCAACACCGATCCCCTCAATGCGTTGAACCAGCGCGGCCGGCTTGTTCAGCAGCGGTTGGCTCAACTCGCCGGCCCGCAGCGTCGGCATCGGCGCGGGCGTCGGCACGCCCGCAGCATTGAGGTGCGCCATCAAACCTAGAAAGTACGGCAGCTGGTCATAGTCCAGGCGTTCGAACAGCGTCAGCACGTACTGCCCGGCCGTGGTGTCGACGAAGTAGTTGGTGTTTTCCACGCCTTCGGAGATGCCGTGAAAATTCACCAGTTCGCCGACATCGAAATGCGTGAGAAATGGCTCCAGGGCTCGGCGGGTAACCGGAGTGAAAACCGACATCAGCGATCCAACCGTTTGAGAAACACGTCCATCTCGCGCTCGGCCTGCTTGTCGCCCTGCGCCCGAGCCACTGCAATGCCCTGCCTGAGCGTCACGCGCGCATCGGATGCGTACCCGACACGAAGCTGGGTACGCCCGAGCAACTTCCAGGCAGCGGAATACTGGGGGTCCAGCTCGACCGCTCGCCGCAGGTGCTCGCAGGCGGTATCAAGATCACCCGATTTTGCGAGCAGGTCGCCCAGCGAAAAGCGCAGCAAGGCGGTGTCCTGACCGGCCGCCAGCGCCGCTTCCAGCCGCTCGCGCAAGCTCACCGGCGCCAGAAGGCCGGGGTGAGGATGGCCAGCAATGTGAAGATCTCCAGCCGCCCGAAGAACATCGCCAGGATCAGAATCCATTTTTCCGGATCACCCACCGACGCCATGTTGGTCGCCACATCGCCCAGCCCCGGACCCAGGTTGTTCAAGCAGGCCGCGACAGCCGACCAGGCCGTGACCTCGTCCAGTCCCAGCCCCATCAGCGCCAGCATCATGGTCACGAATATCAGCACGTAGGCGGCGAAAAAACCCCAGACCGCCTGGATCACCCGGTCCGGCACCCGCTTGGAACCCACCTTGATCGGCAGTTCCGCGCTCGGATGCAGCAGTTGCATCACCTCTCGCCGCCCCTGCCGCACGATCAGCGAAAACCGGATCACCTTCATGCCGCCGGTGGTTCCACCCGCGCAACCGCCGACGAAGGAACCCAGCAGCAACAGCATCGGCAGAAAGCTCGGCCACAGCGTGTACTCGGCCGTGGTGAATCCGGTCGTTGTGCCGATGGACACGACCTGGAAGATCGCCGCCATGAATGACTCCGGCAGCCGCGCATAGGTACCTTCGAGATACAGATACCCGGTGCCAATGACGGTGACAATGCCCACCGCCATAAAGAACACGCGCGTTTCGGGGTCCTTCAAATAAGCGTTGACGGAGGCTGACCGCCAGGCCAGATAGTGCAGGCCGAAATTCAACGAGCCGAGAATCATGAACACCACGGCAATGCCTTCCAGCACCGCGCTGTTGTAGTAGCCCATGCTCTGGTCGTGGGTCGAGAACCCACCGGTTGCAACGGTCGAGACCGCGTGGCAGATCGCGTCGAACCAGGTCATGCCGCCCAGCCAGAAGGCCACGGCGCAGACCGCGTTGAGGCCGATGTAGATCAGCCAGAGCGTCTTGGCCGTCTCCGTAATGCGGGGCGTGAGCTTGGCATCCTTCATCGGCCCCGGCGTTTCCGCCCGGTAAAGCTGCATGCCCCCCACACCCAGCAACGGCAGAATCGCCACGGCCAGCACGATGATGCCCATGCCACCCAAGAAGTGGAGTTGCTGGCGGTACCAGAGCACCGAATGCGGCAGGGAATCGATTCCGACCAGAATCGTGGCCCCGGTCGTGGTCAGCCCGGAAACCGCTTCGAAGGCCGCGTCGGTGATCGACAGGAACGGCCGTTCGAACAGGTAGAGCGGAATCGCGCCGAACAGACTCAGCACCACCCAGAACAACACGACGACGAGCATGCCATCGCGGATCTTCAGTTCCCGATGCTGATGGCGGGCCGGATACCAGACCACAGAACCGGCGATCAACGTGATGAAGAACGCGGTCACGAAGGCCGCCACGCCGCCATCCTGAAAATAGAGGCCGACCACCGCCGGCGGCAGCATGCTGATCGAGAACAACATCAGCAGTTGGCCGACGATGCGCTGGACTGGGGAGAAGTCGTCCATCTAGGGAAACACTGATCTATCCACGCCGCCAAGTTGCCGCCTGAAAACAGGCCCGGCAAGGCGCGAGATGTGAAGTTTGGTCATGCCAAACAAGCGACGAGCAACGCCGCGTGGCCCGTTTTCAGGCGCAATCCGGATGGAACGGGCCGGTTTTCCCGCAAGCCTGCGTGTCGTTCGCTCATTTGGAATGACCAAACCGCGCTCGCTCCGCCTGGGCTTGCGGGAAAACCGACTCCGTCTTGGTGGTGTGAATAGATCAGTGTTTCCCTAGCGGCCTACCGTGGGGGCCATCTGGCTCAGAATCCAGGCGTGCTGCTGGCGCGTGTACTCCGTGGGCGGATTGATCCGATACCGCGTGGGTGCCGGGAGCAGCACCGCAAGCCAGGCGGCTTCGCTGCGTGAAAGCTTCGCGGCGGGCTTGCCGAAATAGTGTTGTGAAGCGGCCTCGACGCCGTATAAACCATCGCCGAACTGCGCCAGGTTCAGGTAAAGCGTCAGCGTACGCTGTTTGGTCCAGACCACCTCGGCGACCGCCGTAAGCCAGGCCTCGACACCTTTTCTGAGCAGGCTGCGGTGGGGACTGAGCAGCAGGTTCTTCACCGTCTGTTGTGTGATCGTGCTGGCGCCGCGGAGGTCTTCGCCGCGCTGGTGCGCCTCCCAGGCCTTGCGCATTGATTCAACGTCGAAGCCGAAGTGCTGGTAGAAGCGTTGGTCCTCGGCGGCGATCACGGCCGCTGGTGCGGTGTCGGCAATGGCCTCCCAGTCCACCCAGGTCTGGGTCACGGGGCGGTCATTACGGAGTGCGTCCTGCACCATGAACGACGACGTCGGCGGGTCGATGAACATCCAGGGTGCAACCAGCGCCACGCTTACGAGTACGACGGCGAGCGCGGTCCAGGCCAGCCAGCGTAGGGGCGCCGGTAGTGTTCGCTTGACCTTGTAGATCGCGCGCGTGGGCGGCGGGGACACCCGCTGCGGAGCGGAGACCTGTTCCGGTTCTGCGACCTGGGCCGCGTGGACTGCCGGGTCGGCGGGGCGGGGCGCGCGCAGGCCCTCGTCGTCTGTTTGTACGGGCAGGTCGGGCTCTACGAGTCGATCGCGCGCGCGAGGCGGCAACGGCTGGAAATGACTGTCGTCGTCCAGCACTGGGGGCACGCGGGTTGGCTTGTCTGGCATCAGGTCATACCCCGCAGTGACGGGGACTGTTCATCGAATTTGAAGTGAACACGCTGAAAGCTTCGCTTTTCTTCCGGTGTGGCCTTCGCTAACTTGCGGGGATCATTCGCATCTGGAGCACCCCATGATCCGCAAGACGACGCTGGCAGTAGCAGGCCTGTTGTTCTTGGGCACGGCATTGGCCGCACCCACCAAGTATAGCTTCGACCAGTCACATACGGTGGTCAGCTTCGGCTGGAACCACCTTGGTTTCTCGAATCCGACCGCGATCCTGTCCGATTTCACCGGTGGCGTGGCGATTGACGAGTCCGATCTGACGCAATCCGTGATCCAACTCGACTTTCGTGTCGTGGACATCGACCCCGGCCACGGCGAGTTCTTCAAGCACCTGATGAGCGCCGACTTCTTTGACGCCAAGCAGTACCCAACCGGCAGCTTCGCGTCCACTTCGATCACCAAGACCGGCGACGACAGCTTCAAGATTGTCGGGGACCTGACCCTGCATGGTCAGACGCATCCGGTGACGCTGGATGCCACGCTGAACAAGCAGGGCAAGCACCCCTTCGCCGATGTCTACGTCATGGGTTTTGACGCCTCCGGTACGCTCAAGCGCAGCACCTGGGGCATCGACAAGTACGTGCCCGCGGTCAGCGACGAGATCACGCTGAGCATCACCACCGAACTGCACAAGCCGGCCAAGTAAGCGCCGCCATCGTGGTCGGGATAGCGGCATGCAGCTAAGAAACAGCCACACCCGCTGGGGCGTGATCGCCAAGGGGTTTCATTGGATTATCGCCCTGGCGGTCGCGGCCATGTTGGCCTTGGGCTGGTGGGCGCACAGCCTGCCCTACAGCGCCCTCAAGGTGGATGTATTTTGGGTGCACAAGTCGCTGGGCATACTGGTGCTCATCACCATGGTGTTGCGCCTGGGTTGGCGCCTGGTCAATCCGGCGCCGCCGTTGCCGACCGATCTGAAAGCCTGGGAACGCGCCGCGGCTCACCTGACGCATTACGGCCTGTACCTGTTGTTGCTGGCGATGCCGGTTTCCGGCTGGGTGATCAATTCTGCGGCGAACTTCCCGCTCACCGTGTTCGGCTGGTTCGATGTGCCCGCCATCGCACCACCGGATGACGATCTCAAGGAGCTGGCATCCACGGTGCACTGGGTGCTGGCGTGGAGCATCATCGCCGTCGTCGCGCTGCATGTCGCGGCGGCGCTAAAACATCATTTCCTGCTCAAGGACGATGTGCTGCGACGCATGCTTCCGTTTGCACGCCTGGGCGGCAAGGCGAATTCGGAGTGACCATGTCTTACCGATGGCTCATCGCGCTGGCGGCCTGCCTGCTGGCGGCGCCAGGTTTGTCGCAGGCGACGGAGTGGACCATCGACCATGCCGGCAGCCGGCTGGGTTTTGAGGCCACGCAGTCCGGGGCTGCGTTTGACGGCGAGTTCGAGGAGTTTTCCGCGGTCATGCGCTTTGATCCGGAGAATCTGGATCAGGCGCTGTTTGATGTCACGGTGGATGTGACCTCCTTCGATTCCAGTAGCAGCGACCGCGACTCCACCGTGGCCGGCAAGGAATGGTTCTGGTTCAAACGTTTCCCCGAGGCCAGGTTCGTGACCACGGAATTTCGCGCGCTAGGCGGGGACCGCTACGAGGCGGTTGGCGACCTGACCATCAAGGGCATCGGCCGGCAGATCGTGCTGCCCTTCGCATGGATCATCGACGGTGATCAGGCCACGATGCAGGGCGACGTGACGCTCAACCGAACGGATTTCAAGGTTGGTGAAGGCGACTGGGCCAAGGGCAAGACCGTTGGCCTGCAGGTCGACGTCAAGGTGCGCCTCGCGCTGAAGCGGTCGTAGGGTTTAAGTCCGCATCGCGGCTCGGGGTCGATTGCCGGCAGATCAGAATGCCGGCGAGCACGACAGCGCCGCCCGCGGCCTGCCACGGCCCGAAGGGTTCGGCGAGTAGCAGCCACGCGAAGCCCGCCGCGGCGACCGGCTGAATCAGCAGGCTCACCGACGAGAACTGGGTGGTCAGATGCCGTAGCGACCAGGCGATCAGACCCTGACCGAGAATATGGCTGACCCCGGCCAGACCGGCGAGGATGAGCCAGTCCCGCGCCGATACCGGCCAGAATGTCTCGCCGCTGGCCCAGGCGATGGGCGCGAGCACGGTGGCGCCCACCAGCGTTGCGGCCGCCATCACGCTCACCACATGATGGCCGCGCCGGGCGGCCGCAACCGTCAGGATGTAGCCGGCGTAGAAACAGGCGGTGAGCACACCGAGCAGATCACCCGAGAGCTGATCCATGGACACCGACAGGCTGTCCGCCATCAGGATCACGGCGCCCGACATGGCCAGGCCAAGCCCCAGGACGAATCCCCGCGTGAGCCGAACGCCGAGAAACAACACGGAGATGGCGGCGACGATGGCCGGTTGCAGATTCGCGAGCAGGGTCGCGTTCGCCACGGTGGTGATATGGATGGACTGATGCCACACGGCGAGATCACCGGCGAACAGCAGCCCCGGCCAGAGCAGGCTCCATGCAGGGCGTTCCGGCCGCTGGGACCAGGCCAGCAACAGCAGCGGGCAGGCCAGCGCCAGCCGCCAGAAAGCCGCGGCCGTGGGGCCGACCTCGGTCAGCCGTACAAAGATCGGCGCCAGGCCGATGCAAAGCGCGCCGAGCACGAGACCGAGCAGGGGCCAGCGGGAGTGAGCCATCGACATCCCGGCAGCATGCCCGATCCAGCACGTCTGCTGTACTTGTCGATGCACGCATCCGGCGGCAATCTAGAGCGACGACAGTTGAGGGCGGGCGATGAAATATTCCGAATCCGTGGACGTGAACAAGCCGCGTGATCAGGTGGCGGCGCTGTTGCGGGACCCGGCCTGCCTGCCAAAGTGGCAGAAAGGCTTCGTCTCGATCGAAGCATTGGCGGGGCCGCCAGGCGAGGCCGGGTCGACCGCCCGGTTGGATTACGCCTTTGGCAAGCGCAGCATCACCATGACCGAGACCCTGATCGCCACTCAATGGCCGGAGAGCTGGATCGCGACCTACGAGGCGAGCGGTGTCTGGAATCGACAGGAGAATCGTCTGATTGCCGTCTCGCCGCAGATCACGCGCTGGGAGTCGGATTGCGAGTTCCGGTTCGCGACGTTGCCGATGAAGCTGATGGGCTGGTTGATGCCCGGCGCTTTTCGCAAACAGACACGGGCCTACCTGGCGGACTTCAAGGCGTTCGCCGAAAGCGGCCAGGCTGCGCAGCCATGATCGCGCGACTGTTGCTGCTGGCGTTGGTGGGCGGACTCATGCCGACGGCGTTCAGCGGGTGTGCGACTTACAACACGCTACGCCATGGCGCGCCGGCTACGCCCAAGGTTTACGCTGGCACCCGCTTGAATCTGGCCGTGTTGCGCGAGGACGAGCAGACGCTGCGCGAGCTCGCCGCATACGGAATTTTTCCCCCGGACTATCCGTGGCCGCTGATTCCGGTGATCAACCCGAACGAGCGGCAGCAGTCGCAGATGGACTTCACCGCCAGCGTCTTCGCCGACACGCTGTTGCTGCCGCTGACGGTGCCGTACGTGGCTTACCACCGCGTTGTCCATCCGCCGCAGTAGAGTCGGGCCTGGGATCAGTCGTAAAAGTCGCTGCTGCCGTCCGGGCGCCGGCGAAATCGCTTGTAACCCCACCAGTACTGGTCCGGCAGGGCGCGGATGCATTGCTCGACGCCCTGGTTCATCGCGTCGGTAGCGGTTTGCAGGTCAGGATCGTGGATGCCGTCCGGCGCCTCGACAAATCGCATCACGTAGCCCCGGCTGCGGGGCAGGCGCTCGCCGATGAAGAACAGCACCTGCGCACCCGTCGATTTCGCCAGCTTGGCGATCAATGTCGGGGTGTGAGCGGGTATGCCGAACAGCGGCGAGTAGATGCCGCGTCCTGGCGGCGGATCTTGGTCAGGCAGGATGTAGGCGATGTGGTTGCCGCGCAGCAGCGGTAGCAGCGCGCGCAGCACCACGCTGCCTTCAGCAGGAATCATCCGGCCGCCGAAACGGGTTCGTCCCTGCAGGGACAAATCCTCGAACACGCCTTTCTGTCGCTTGTAGAGCCCGGTCATCACATGCTGGCGGGAGTAGACAATGGCCGGCGCCTCGAAGGAGCCCTGGTGCAGCGTGAGCAGGATCAGGCCCTTGCCCTTGGCCAGCGCCTGGTCGACCAGTTCGGGTCTGTCGATGCGGCGGACCAAGCGTTCGACCCGATGCGCGGGACCCATCCACAGCAGCGGCAGCTCGGCGATGGTTTTCATCTCGTGACCCAGCGCGCGCCGGGCGCGTCGCCGCACCTCGGTGTCGCTCAGTGCCGGGAAGCAGCGGCGGATGTTGATCAGCGCGACCTTGCGACGGTCGTTGGGGATGATCCAGAGCAGCCAGCCCAGCAGGCCACCCACGGCGTGCAGCACCGGCAGCGGGAACAGCGACAGCAATCGAAACAGCGCGCGCACAGCGCTAGATATGGCCTCGACTGGCCTGCTGTGCGGCCCGGAGTACGGCGCGGGCCTTGTTCATCGTTTCATCCCATTCGGTTTGCGGCACGGAGTCGGCGACGATGCCGCCGCCGGCCTGGATGTGCATCTGACCATTCTTGATCACCGCGGTTCGGATCGCGATGGCCACGTCCATGTCGCCCGAGAAGGCCAGGTAGCCCACAGCGCCGCCGTAAACGCCACGCTTGACCGGTTCCAGTTCGTCGATGATTTCCATCGCCCGAACCTTGGGCGCACCGGATAACGTGCCGGCGGGGAAGGTCGCCTTGAGCGCATCCATTGCGGTCAGGCCCTTGCGCAGCGTGGCGGTCACGTTGGAGACGATGTGCATCACGTGGGAGTAGCGTTCGATGATCATCTTGTCATCAAGCTGCACGCTGCCGGTTTCGGCGACGCGACCCACATCGTTGCGCCCCAGGTCGATCAGCATCAGGTGTTCGGCGATCTCCTTGGGGTCGCTGAGCAGGTCTTGCTCCAGCGCTAGATCCTCATCGGGCGTGGCGCCGCGGGGGCGCGTGCCTGCAATAGGGCGCACCACGACCTGGTCATCCTCGACACGAACCAGAATCTCCGGCGAGGAGCCGACCACATGGTGATCGCCGAAACGCATGAAATAGAGATACGGCGATGGATTCAGGCTGCGCAGCGCCCGGTACACATCCAGCGGCTCGGCATCGAAGGCGGTGGACAGCCGCTGGCTGGGGACGACCTGCATCACATCGCCCGAGCGGGTGTAGTCCTTGATCCGCTCCACGGCCTGCTCGTACCCGGCCTGGGTCAGCCCAGACACGAACGAGGATTCGTCGATCTCGCCGACGGTCGGGGCGTCCATTTCCGGCATCGCCAGTGGCTGGCGCAGCGTCTGCACCAGTACATCCAGCCGTGCGCGGGCGTCTGCTTCACCGGTTGCATCTGCCGGATCGAAATGGTCGATCAGGTAGAGTTTTCCGGCCAGATTGTCGAACACCGCCAGGCGTTCGGCCACCATCAGCAGAATGTCCGGATTGTCGATCGGATCAGGCTTGTCGACACCGGCG
>Ga0208834_100056_pt1 | contig 53888 bp, 52 predicted proteins | sample DeeseametaMP1787_FD_184182 | JGI IMG/M metagenome (GOLD analysis project Ga0208834, IMG submission 184182) | Marine microbial communities from the Deep Pacific Ocean - MP1787 (SPAdes) | ecosystem: Environmental > Aquatic > Marine > Oceanic | place: North Pacific Ocean | collected 2011-05-03 | reverse complement strand
AAGACCTGCGTCGTCGGTGGCTGCGACGCACCGCCGAGCAGGTGCCACGTCCACCACGTGATCCCGTGGTCAGAAGGCGGGGGCACCAGCGTGAAGGACGGGCGGCTCTACTGCTCGGCCCACCACGCGATGGTCCACGACCCCAAGAGATCCGGACGTCTGCGGACCTAGGCCGGATGATCGTTGGCGTCACCCCAGGACACCGTCGAGCCTGGGATCCCTCCCGTCCGGCTCGCTCAGCCTTCAGGAGGCGAACTGGCACTCGGATTGGTCCGCCCGCGGTAGGTGCGCGCGCCATGACGCTTCCAGGCCGCGTAGAAGAAGTAGCCGATCACGATGAGGCTGAGCACTGAGGGGGAGCCCGCAGTCAGGAAGGTGGCCAGGGCCGCCAGGAGCAGCAGTGTCGCCCAGGTCGCGAGCGCCGAGGCGCTCCACGGTCGTCTGATCGCGCGCCACCACCGGGTGACGGGGTGGGGGAGGGCCGGCGGCTCGACGGGGTCCCGAGAGGGCATCGGCAACTGTCGCGCGGCCGGGACCATCGCGTCGAGCGCCTCGACGGCCCGGTGGCCCCTGCGCCAGTGACTCGGCTCCACGGTGAGGCCCCAACCGTCGTAGGTGATGAGGTGCCGCCCGCCGTCGTCCCAGGACAGCATGCCGGCGACGTCGTCGGCGTGGAAGCAGGTGTACTGATCGCCTTCGAGCAGATGAGCGTCCTCGTCATCGACGACGAGGGAGTGAGTGGTCGCCGGCCAGTCCGCGCGCCGGAACCGACGTCCGAAGACCGCTCCCCGCTCCACCGGTTGCGTGACACGCGGGATGTCCGTCGGTGCGATCGCCTCGCCGGGGAGCCCGATGAGCAGGGACGAGGCGAACGCCTGGGCGAGAACCTGGACGTCCTCCACACCGGTCGCGTCCAGCTCGGCCAGCGTCTCCTCACGCGTGAGGACCGGCAGGCCACGCAGGTGGTCGTGGCCAGCGCGCATGGCGGTGCCGACCAAGGCATACGGGTCGAGCATCGCCTGACGACGCATGGCCTTCACATCGTCGAGCCATGCCGGATCCGGACCCTGCGCCAGCTGATCGACCAGCTGTCGGGCCTGGTCCGCGAGCGTCGGCATCAGCGCACGCGACGCGTCGGCGCCGGCGATGACCAGCGCCCGGTCGGCGTCCACGGGTTCGTAGGTCGCCCATGGCGCGTAGGAGCCCGCGGCCTCCTCCCGCAGCCGCATGCGAAGCCCCCGCTCGAGCAGGTCGGGCAGGATCGTGGCCCCGTTCGACCGACCGACCACGCCACTGAGGACCAGGGAGTCGTCGACGTACCACGCGGGGAGCTGCTGCTGGCACTCGTCGGCATGGGGGATGGGCAACAGTTCGCCCTCCGGCAGGTCCAGTCGCATCCCTTCCGGGACCGGCCCGTCGAGCACCAGGGCGGCGTTCCCCCGGGTGAACACCGAGTGGGCCCGCTCCTGGAGTCGTTGCCACTCGGCTCGGCCCAGACCCGGCTCGCCCATGGCGATCACACCCGGCCCTCGTGCGCCGTAGCGCCAGCTGAACGCGCGCACGCTCGGACCTCCGCGCATGTCACCCTCGGCGCGAAGCACGTCGCGCTCGTGCTTCAACCGGCTGGGATCGAGCCGATGCAGCGCTGCGGTCACCTCCGTGAGGTGCTGGGCGACCGCCTCGGCAGGGCCGTGGGCGTCGAACGCGGTGATGAGCGGGGAGACGAACCCGTTCACGTGCAGGGTCCCGCCGCCGCGGCCGTGCAGCACCGCGTGCTCCAGGAGGTGCAGCCATCCCGACTCGTGGAGGGGCTCGTCGGCACTGCCGGCCCGGAACAGCAGGCGGGCAGTAAGAGTGGGACGTCCGGTGTCGACCCAGAAGCAGGCCACCCCGTCGATCGTCGTCTGCTGCACGGCAGTCCCTCCGTGTGTCGTCGTGCGCCTGACCCGCCAGAGCCTACGGACGGGCGCAGCGCGGGGAGGGTGCGCCCCCGGCAGCCGGAGCCGGCACGGAGGTCACGAGCGCCAGTTCAGTCCCAGCCCATCGTCCACGAGGCATCCTCCGACTGCGGTGTCGCGTCCTCCGGCAGGTCGTGCCGCAGCCGGCCGAGGTAGTCCTCCGGGACGTCCACGCCTGCCTCGCCCAGCTCCGCAGCGGACGGCAGCCGGTCGTCGAGCAGGCCGAACGGCTCGCCCCTGCGGTGGAGCATGAACACCACGTCGGCCTCAGCCAGCTCCAGCAGGCGCTGCTGATCGATGCCCGCGGCGCGACAGAAGTCGTGCACGAGCACCACACCGGTGGCGGGCAGCAACTTCTTCCGGACCGGTCCTAGCGTCCGGTCCACCTCGGCGGCCGCTTCTCCGCGAAGGCGGCGACGCCCTCGCGGGCGTCGTCGCTGAGGATCACCGGGCTGGCCATCTCGCTCTGCCGGGTGAACGCCTCCTCGGCCGTCCAGGTGGGAGCGGCGTCGATGATCGCCTTGCCCACCCGCACCGACAGCGGCGCGTTGTCGGCGACCTGGCGCGCCAGCTCCAGCGCCACCACGAGGGCGCGGCCGTCCGGGACGACCCGGTTGACCAGGCCCAGCTCGTGCAGTCGCTGCGCGGAGACCGGCTCGCCCAGCAGCGCGATCTCCAGCGCCACCGCTCGTGGCAGCCGCGTCGCCGTGCGCAGCAGCCCGCCGGCGGCGGCGAGCAGGCCGCGCTTGACCTCCGGCAGGCCGAACGTCGCCGACTCGCCCGCCACCACCAGGTCCGCGCACAGCGCCAGCTCGAAGCCGCCCGCCAGCGCCGAGCCCTCGACCGCGGCGATCGTCGGCTTGGTCGGCGGCAGCTCGGTCAGTCCCAGCGGGCCGCGTCGCTCCGTCACCGGCACCTCGCCCCGGTGCGCACCCGACAGGTCCATCCCCGCGCAGAACGTGCCGCCGGCGCCGGTCAGCACGATCGCCCGGACCGCGTCGTCGGCCTCCACGTCGTCCACCGCCCGCTCCAGCATCCGGGCGGTGCGAGCGTCGATCGCGTTGCGCACCCGCGGCCGGTCCAACGTGATCACCGCGACCGGGCCGTCGAGCGTGGTGTGGACCGGCGCCGCCGGTGCCTCCGGCAGCGGCACCCGCTCGTCACCGAGCACGAGCCGACCGGACTCCGAGCGCAGCACCCGGCGCAGCGCGTCGGTGCCGGTCAGCAGCGTCACGTCCTCCTCGGCCTCGCACCGCAGCAGCACCCGGCTGCCGTTCTCGCTGATGGCCGAGACGACCACGCCCTCCACGCGACCCTCCCGGTCGTGGCCCACCGTCACGGCCTCCACGACCGCCGGGCCCTCGAGCTCGGTGACCACCGGCCGCGGCGCCGGCCGGTCCACCGTCGGGCGCAGGTGCGCGAACGGCCGGGTCGGCGGCGTGGCGGAGTAGACCCCCAGCGCGTGCTTCGTGGCGTACCACCCCAGCGAGCTCGACAGCCCCACCTCGTCGGGGCGCTCGCGCAGCTGCGGCACCATCGTCGCGATCGCGTGCAGGCCGTACCCGTTGCCCGGACCACCCGCCGACGTCAGCCCGCCGGTGACGCTCAGCGGCCGCGCCGGGTCCTGCCACGGCAGCCCCAGCGCCTGCGCGCCGAGCTGCACCGCGGCCGGGAAGCAGGAGTAGAGATCGACCGGCCCCAGCTCGTCGGCCCGTACCCCGGCGTGCTCCAGCACCGCCCGGCCGGCCGCGGCGATGGCGGGGGAGGAGGCCAGGTCGGCCCGCTCGGAGACGAACCACTCGTCGGTCGCCGAGGCCCCCGCGTGCAGGAACACCCACTTCTCCTGCGGTACGCCGAGTGCGGCCGCCGCGGCCACGCTGGTCACCACCACGCCGGCTGCCAGGTCGACCTGCAGGTTGGCGCACATCAGCTTCGTGTACGGGTCCGAGACGGCCCGGTTGGCCGGCGTCACCGTCGCGATCTCCTCGGCCGTGCGGGCCGTCGGGTCCCACGCGTACGGGTTCGCCGCCGCGACCGCGCTGTGCCGCGCCCACAGGTCCGCGATCGCGGCCCGGTGCTCGGCCTCGTCGGTGCCGGCGGCACCCCGCAGCGCGGACTCGATCAGCGCGTAGACGTAGATCGGCGCCCCCAGCCCCACGCTGGTCTCCGCCTCGTTGTTGGCCGGCCGGTCGACGCCGATCACCCGGTCCGGCGCGGCGTCGTCGGGCTGCCGGGTCCACTCCGGCTCGCGGCCCTGCACCTGCAGCGCCGCGACCGTCGCGCCGGCCTCCGCACCGCTGACCAGCACCACGTGCGCGTCGCCGCTCACGATCCGGTCGGCGGCGTCGTTCATCGCCAGCTGCCCGCCGTCACCGCCGTACGCCGAGGTCTGCACGGTCCCCGCCTCCTCGGCGCCCACGAGCGAGGCGACCAGGCCGGCCTGGTCGGGATAGGTCCACGAGGCGCTCGGCACGGCGTACACCAGGTCGGCGCGACCCAGCACCTCCACGCCGGCGTCGCGCTCGGCCGCCCGCAGCGCCTCCACGGCCGACGCCACCGGCTCGACGGGTGCGTCGAGGTCGGGGGTGCGCCGCACGACCTGCCCGACGCCGATCACGACCGGCGTCGTGGGCTCCAGCAGCGCGCCCGTCCGCTCGTGCAGCACCGGCTCGTCGGCCACCCGCAGCCGCGCGCCGCCCTCGGCGCCGCCGAGCAGCTCGGCCACCCGCGCCAGCGACTCGGCCAGCGCGACCTCCACGCTCCGCACCGCCGTCAGCCCCACGGGCCCCTTGACCGGCGGGCCGTCCAGCGCCCCGTCGAGTCGTACGCCGCTGCCCGCGGGCGTCGGCACGACGGCCGCCCACAACCCGACCGTGATGCCCATCGGGCCGGTGCCGCGCAGCTCGAACCCGTCCGCGTCGACCCGTGCCACGCTCCACCGCGCCTGTGCCGGGATGTCCATCAGCGAGATCTGCTGGGTGAACTCCGCCCCCTGCTCCATCCGGCTGGGCCGCTCACCACGCCAGGAGCGGTGCAGGGTCAACCACTCGTGCACGCGGTCGAGGTCGGTCAGCAGCGCGACGACCTCTGCCGGGCCCGCCGCCACCGTCCCGGTCGCGTGGACGCGCCGGGCGTAGTCCGCGGCGCCCGCGGGCTCCTCGATGGCCACGTCCGGGACCGACTCGACACCTCCGCCGGGCCGCAGTCGGTCGACCACGTCGCCGGCCACCACCTTCGCCGTCTGCGCCAGCACCGGGGCCAGCGTGGTGACGGTGCCGAGCACCCGGGAGCGACGCGAGGAGGGCATGGGCGTCACCGTAGAGGGAGGTGGGTGCGTGGCTCGCGGGGTCTCGAGGCTCGTCGCTGGCGCTCCTCGCACCTCGCCCGGCGGGGCAACCGACCCGCCGGGCGTCTCGGTGTGCCGCGCGTACCCCGCCCCGTATCGGGTCCTAGGGTGAAGGCGTGAGCACAGACCTGCCGGCCTCGGGAGCCGGCTCGATGATCCACGCGTCGGGACTGCGCAAGAGCTTCGGTGGCTTCGAGGCGGTGCGCGGGATCGACGTCGACGTGCGGCCGGGGGAGGCGTTCGGGTTCCTCGGGCCCAACGGCGCCGGCAAGTCCTCGACGATGCGGATGATCGCCGCGGTGTCGCCGGTCAGCGGGGGCACGCTGCGCATCCTGGGCATGGACCCGGCCACCGACGCGCAGCAGATCAAGGCCCGCATCGGCGTGTGCCCGCAGGAGGACACCCTCGACACCGAGCTGACGGTGCGCGACAACCTCGTGGTCTACGGCCGCTACTTCGGGCTCCCGCGGGCCGAGGTCCGCGAGCGGGCCCAGGAGCTGCTGGAGTTCGTGCAGCTGACCGAGAAGGCCGACGCGATGGTCGACGACCTCTCCGGCGGCATGAAGCGCCGGCTCACCATCGCCCGCTCGCTCATCAACCGCCCCGACATCCTCCTGCTCGACGAGCCGACCACGGGCCTGGACCCGCAGGCCCGCCACGTCGTGTGGGACCGGCTCTTCCGGCTCAAGCAGCAGGGCGTGACGCTGGTGCTCACCACCCACTACATGGACGAGGCCGAGCAGCTCACCGACCGGCTCGTGGTGATGGACAAGGGCGTGATCGTCGCCGAGGGCTCGCCGCTGGACCTGATCGCCGCCCACTCCACGCGCGAGGTCGCCGAGCTGCGCTTCCCCGTGCCCACCGACGGCGGCACCCACGAGCCGCTGGCCGAGAAGGTCGCCGACCTCGCCGAGCGGGTCGAGGTGCTGCCGGACCGGCTGCTGCTCTACACCGCCGACGGCGAGGAGACGGTCACGAAGGTGCACGAGCGCGGCCTGCAGCCGATCGCCACCCTGGTGCGCCGCTCGACGCTGGAGGACGTCTTCCTGCGGCTGACCGGCCGGACGCTGGTCGACTGATGGCCCACAAGCACACTCAGGCCGAGACCCGCACCCAGACCCAGGCCACCGCGCCCCGCGGCACGATCGACGGCGCCCTGCGACTGCTGGACTACTGGGCAACGGCCTACCGGCGTACCTGGAAGGGCAGCGTCGTCTCCTCGTTCGTCACCCCGCTGCTCTACGTCCTGGCGATGGGCGTGCTGCTCGGTGGCTTCGTCGAGGCCGACCCCGACACCCTCGAGGGCGCGACGAGCTACCTCGCGTTCGTGGTGCCGGGCATGATCGCCGCCCAGTCGATGACGCTGGTCTTCGGCGAGGTGACCTACCCCGTCATGGGGATGATCAAGTGGAACCGCACCTACTACGCCATGACCGCCGGGCCGCTCGGCGTGGAGCACGTGATCCTGGCCCACCTCGGCTTCGTCGCCTTCCGCGTCGCGGTGAGTGCGGCGGTGTTCCTCGCGGTCGTCGCGCCGTTCGGGGTGCACGAGGCCTGGTGGGGCGTGCTGCTGGCCTTCCCCGTGCAGGTGCTCATCGGACTCGCCTTCGCCGCGCCGATCTACGCCTTCTCGGCCGGGTTGAAGAGCGAGAGCGCCTTCTCGCTGGTCTTCCGGCTCGGGATGATCCCGCTGTTCCTCTTCTCCGGGGCGTTCTTCCCGGTCAGCAACCTCGACCAGCCGCTGGAGTCCCTGGCGGTCATCACCCCGCTGTGGCACGGCGTCGACCTGACCCGGATGCTCACCCTCGGGACCCTCGAGCTCGGCCCGGCACTGGTCCACGTCGCCTACCTCGGTGCCCTGGTGGTGCTCGGCTGGTGGTGGGCCCAGCGTCGGCTCCAGCGACGGATGGTGGTCTGAGTGGCGATCACGACCGCGACCGTGGCGCGCAGCGTCTCGCGCCACCCGCTCGGCCCCGCCGGCGCCGCCGCGCTGCTCGTGCAGCGCAACTACCTCGCCTACCGACGCGTCTGGTACATCTTCGCCTCCGGCTTCCTCGAGCCGGTCTTCTACCTCCTCAGCATCGGCATCGGCGTCGGCACGCTGGTCAGCGGCTTCGAGGTCGGCGGCCAGGAGATCCCGTACGCCGAGTTCGTCGCCCCCGGCATGCTGGCCGCCTCCGCGATGAACGGCTCGGTGCTCGACTCCACGTTCAACTTCTTCTTCAAGCTGAAGTTCAACAAGCTCTTCGACCAGATGCTGGCCACGCCGCTGACCACCCTCGACATCGCCCGGGGCGAGCTGTCGTGGTCGCTGATGCGCGGCGGCACCTACTCCGCGGGCTTCCTGCTGGTGATGCTCGCGATGGGGCTGGTCTCGTCGTGGTGGGCGCCGCTGGTCGTGCCCGCGGCGCTGCTCATCGGTGCAGCGTTCGGGGCGGTGTGCATGGCGCTGACGACCTGGATGCGGTCGTGGCAGGACTTCGAGCTCGTCACCCTCGCGACGCTGCCGATGTTCCTGTTCTCGGCGACGTTCTTCCCGGTGACGGCCTACCCCGGCGCGCTGCGCTGGGTGGTCGAGGCGACCCCGCTCTACCGCGGGGTCGTGCTGTGCCGCGAGCTGACCACGGGCACGGTGTCGTGGGACTCCGCGGTCTCGGTGGTCTACCTCGTCGCGATGGTGGTCGTGGGGCTGCTGCTGGTCAGGCGTCGACTGGACCGACTGCTGCTGACCTGACGCCCGCCGGCTCGGGTGCCTCGCCCGCGGCGAAGGCCCGTCCGACGGCGACGGCCAGCGGCAGCGGGGCCAGGACCCACACCAGCGCGAGCGCCACGAGGAGAGCGGTGATCATGTCTCCGACTGTCCTCCTGGGCGCTCCACGATCGATGCACGTGCGCGCCACGACACGACAAGAGTTCGACACCGGATCTCCACAGGACATCCCCGTCTGCCACGCTGCTGCCCATGAGTGAGGGGCAGGACGGGGTCATGCGCGACACCAAGGACTGGACGTGGGTCCTGGAGCGCCCCTGCGAGCAGTGCGGCTTCGACGCGGCCGCCGTCGCCCGGCACCAGATCGGAGCCCGGCTGCGCGCCGGGATGCCCGCCTGGCACCGCCTGCTGTCCGGTCCGACCGCCACCCAGCGCCCCGACCCGACCACCTGGTCGCCGCTGGAGTACGCCTGCCACGTCCGCGACGTGCACATCGTCTTCAGCGCCCGGGTCGCGATGGTGCTGGGCCAGCACGACCCCGAGTTCGCCAACTGGGACCAGGACGAGACCGCCGAGTCGCAGGGGTACGCCGAGCAGGACCCGGCGACGGTCGCCCGCGAGCTCGCCGAGGAGACCGAGCGGGTCGCCGCGGCGTACGACGTCCTCGACCCGACCGACGAGGCGCTGTGGGCACGGCCGGCCCGCCGCAGCAACGGGTCGGTCTTCACCCTCGACTCGCTGGCGCGCTACCACCTGCACGACGTCGAGCACCACGTGTGGGACGTCCGTCCCAGCGACGGCTGACTCCGCACCGGGGTCGTCCCGTGGCCGTCGGTGCCGGCGGGCATGATGGCCGCGTGCGGCACACGGAGTTCTGGGACCGGATGGACCACGCGCTCGGCCACGCCTCGGCGCGGTCCTGGGCGAGCCTGACCGTGATCGCGGGGCTCGGCGGTCGCACCGCCCAGGAGGCGCTGGACGCCGGCGTCGCCCCCAAGGAGGTCTGGGCCGAGGTCCACCGCTTCCTCGGGCTGCCGGCGACGCTCAAGTGAGCGCCGACCAGGCGCCTGCCGCCCCCGGTCGGCCCGGGACGCCGACGCTCGACCGAGCGGCCGCCCAGCGGCGTACGGTCCGCGTGCTGGTGGTCACCCAGGCGGTGGGCGCGGTCGGCATCACCATCGGGATCGCGACCGCCTCGCTGCTGGCCCGTGACATCTCCGGCAGCGACAGCCAGGCCGGGCTCGCGCAGACCTTCCAGGTGCTCGGGGCCGCGGTGGCCGCCTACCTGCTGGCGCGGGTGATGAGCCTGCGTGGCCGGCGCATCGGACTCACGACCGGCTACCTCCTGGGTGCATCGGGAGCGGCACTCGCGGTCCTGGCCGGGGTCGTGGGCTCGATGGCCCTGCTGCTCGGGGGCGCCCTGCTGCTCGGGGCGACGACCGCTGCCAACAACGGCGCGCGCTACGCAGCGACCGACCTCGCCGAGCCCCTGCACCGGGGTCGAGCGCTCTCCACCGTGGTGTGGGCGACGACCATCGGTGCGGTCGCCGGCCCCAACCTCACCGGCCCGGCCGCGGCGCTGGCGCGCGGACTGGGGCTGCCCGAGCTGACCGGACCCTTCGTGGTCGGGGTGATCGGGATGCTGCTGGCGGCCCTGGTCGTCGGGACGCTGCTGCGCCCGGACCCGCTGCTGCTGGCCCGCGAGGTCGCCGGGGTCGACGCCGTACCGCCCACCGGGACCTCCTGGGGACGGGTGCGCCGGGCGGTGGTCGACCACCCGGTGCTGGGGGCGGCGGTGCTCGGCCTGGTCGGCAGCCACGCCGCGATGATCGCGGTGATGGTGATGACTCCGCTGCACATGGAGCACGGCGGCGCCGAGCTGCGCATCATCGGTGTCGTCATCAGCGTGCACGTGCTCGGGATGTTCGCCTTCGCGCCGCTCGTCGGCCTGCTCGCCGACCGCGTCGGCCGGCCGCCGACGCTGGCCGTCGGCGGAGTGCTGCTGGTGGTCTCCCTGCTGCTCTCCGGCGCTGCGCCCGAGGGCAGCTCCTGGCAGATCTTCGCCGGGCTCTTCCTCCTCGGCCTGGGGTGGAGCTTCGGCACCGTCGCCGCCTCCACGCTCATCGCCGACCACGCACCGCTGGACGTGCGGCCGGACGTCCAGGGGGCCGCCGACCTGCTGATGGGCCTGGGCGCCGCGGCCGCCGGCGGGCTGGCCGGCGTCGTGGTCGGCACCCTCGGTTACGCCCACCTCTCGCACGGCACCATCGCCCTGGCGCTGCTGGTCGTGGTCGCCGCGGTGCTCGCCCGGTCGGGCTCCGAACGCCTGGCACAGTGACCCCATGACCTCCACGCAGGCCACCGAACGCCCTGGGACCTCCGCCCGTGCAGATGTCGCCGTCATCGGCGGCACCGGCTTCTACTCCTTCCTCAGCGACCCCGAGGAGGTGCGGGTCGAGACGCCGTACGGCGCCCCCTCGGCGCCGATCGCGATCGGCACCGTCGCCGGCCGACGGGTCGCGTTCGTCCCGCGGCACGGTGCCCACCACGACTTCCCGCCGCACGCGATCCCCGCTCGAGCCAACCTCTGGGCGCTGCGGTCCCTCGGCGTGCGCCAGGTCCTCGCACCCTGCGCCGTCGGCGGCCTGCGCCCCGAGGTGGCGCCCGGCGACGTGGTCGTGCCTGACCAGCTCGTCGACCGCACCTACCGCCGGGTCCCGTCGTTCGTGGAGAGGGGAGCGGTGCACCTGCCCTTCGGCGACCCCTACTGCCCGGGGCTGCGCAGCGCCGTGCTCGGCGCCGCGCCCGACGTCACCGACGGCGGCACCATGGTCGTCATCGAGGGACCCCGCTTCTCCACCCGCGCCGAGTCGCGCTCCTACGCCGAGCAGGGCTGGACGCTCATCAACATGACCGCGCTGCCCGAGGCGGCGCTGGCCCGCGAGATGGGGCAGTGCTACGCCTCGATCGCGCTCGTGACCGACATGGACGCCGGCGCCGAGGAGGGCAGCGGGGTCAGCCAGGAGGAGGTCTTCGCGCTCTTCAAGGCCAACCTCGAGCGGCTCACCGGCCTGCTGTCGGCGACCATCGAGGCGCTGCCCGACCCCGACGGCTGCACCTGCGGCAGCTGGACCGACGGCGTCGACCTCACCTACGAGATCCCCGGCGACATCCCCGGCGACATCCCCGGCGGCACCGCGTGAAGGTCCTGCTGACCGGCTCCGCCGGCTTCATCGGGGCCGCGGTCGCCGAGGCCCTCGAGGCCCGTGGCGACGAGGTCGTCCGCGTCGACCTGATGCTGCCGATGGCGCACGGCTCCTCCAGCGCACCCGAGGACACCCACGCCCTCGACGTGCGCGAGGCCGCCTCGTCCGAGGCCTGGGCAGGTCTGCTGCGCGGCGTCGACGCCGTGTGCCACCAGGCGGCCGTGGTCGGGGCGGGTGTCACGGTGGCCGACCTGCCGGCGTACGCCGCCCACAACGACCTCGGCACCGCCGCCCTGATGGCCGCGATGCACGAGGCCGGCGTGCACCGCCTGGTGCAGGCCTCGAGCATGGTGGTCTACGGCGAGGGCCGTTACACCTGCGCCGAGCACGGCGATCAGGTGCCGGGCGTGCGCTCGCGCGAGGACCTCGACGCCGGTCGCTTCGACAACCCGTGCCCGGTCTGCGGGGGGCCGCTGGCCTGGGCGCTGGTCGACGAGGACGCCCGGCTCGAGCCGCGGTCGAGCTACGCCGCCTCCAAGGTCGCGCAGGAGCACTACGCCACCGCGTGGGTGCGCCAGGCCGACGCGGCGGCGGTGTCGCTGCGCTACCACAACGTCTACGGCCCGGGGATGCCGCGGGACACGCCGTACTCCGGCGTCGCGGCGATGTTCCGCTCCTCCCTCGAGCGCGGTGAGGCACCGACGGTCTACGAGGACGGCGAGCAGATGCGCGACTTCGTGCACGTCACCGACGTGGCCCGGGCCAACCTCGCCTCCCTGGACGCGGTGCTCGAGGCACCGGCGGGGCACCACCGCGCCTACAACGTCGCCTCCGGCCACCCGGTCGGCATCCGCCGGGTCGCCGAGCTGGTGGCGGAGGGGACCGGGCGCGACCTCGCGCCGGAGGTGACCGGCGGCTACCGGCTCGGGGACGTGCGGCACATCGTGGCCTCGCCGGAGCGGGCGCGCGCGGAGCTCGGGTTCAGCGCGGAGGTGCTGCCCGACGTCGGGCTGCCTGCGTTCGCGACCGCGCCCCTGCGTGCGTAGGCCCGGAGCGGGTCCTCACCAGGTCGTGTAGGCCAGGTGCTGCACCGCGAGGGCCGTCACGACCTGCGCGAGCAGGGCGGGCGAGCGCCACCGGGGCGGCAGCAGGGCGACGCTGAGCGTCAGCCACGGCACGAACGGCACCCAGATCCGCTCGACCTCCGACTTGCTCATCCGGGACGCGTCGGCGGCGATCACCACCAGCATCATCGCGCCGGCGAGCAACAGCACGACGCGCTCGGGCTCGGGGAGCGCCCGCTGCGTCAGCGGACGGACCCGGGTCGCCAGGACGCCCAGCCCGCCCCACACCGCGGGGCCGGTGATGACGGCGAGGGCGGCGAGGTTGCCCCAGAGCCAGTACGACGCCGGGCGGATCGAGGCGATGCCGTCCCAGTAGCGCTCGTGGAGCACGGGGTAGGCCTCCCACCATGCGAAGCCGGCGACCGCGAAGCCGAGCACCGGCACCAGGGCGGCCGCCACGGTCACCGGGAAGACCGGCGTCCGCCAGGCCCGGCCTGCCGTGATGACGGCCAGCGCCACCAGGCCCACCAGCGGCATGCCGTAGGACATCAGCACCGAGCAGCCGAGCAGCAGGCCGGCCGCGACCGACCAGCCCCACCGTCGACGTCCCTCGGCCCCGGGCCGGCTCGCGAGCGCGAGGCAGGCCAGCCCCCACGCGACGACCGCGCCGATCACCGCGTCCGCGGAGACCGCGACGAAGACGGCGACGGGGGACAGCGCGAGCGGCACCGCGAGGCGCCGGGCGAGGTCGTGGCCCGCGAGGGCGCGCAGCGTCACCAGCACCGCGACCGGCATGGAGGCGCCGACCACGGTGACCACCACGCCCGCGGCCAGGTCGCCGCCGAGGCCCACCTGCACCAGCCCGACGAAGAACAGCAGCATCAGGGGTGGGTGCCCCGCGACGTGGGTCGGCCAGTTGCGGGGCGAGGCGTCGTAGGAGATGCGGTCGACGTACTCGGCCAGCAGCAGCCCCACGTCGTCGATCGAGCGGGCCGTGGGGAGGTACTCCACCGGGTGCCCCAGCACCCGGGAGAGCCCGCTCGGGCCGTCGACCAGTGCGAGGGCGAGGCACCACCCCAGCGCCAGGAGGTACGTCGCGAGCAGCAGGCCACGCCACGGCGCGACCCGCGCCCAGCGCACGCCCCACCACCAGCCGCCCAGGCCCAGCGCGATCGCCGGCAGCGTCCCGGGGCCGAACCACTGCGGGGCGAACCATCCGTGCAGCGGCGGGATCACCAGCTCCTCGACCTGCGAGCGTGGTGCCCGGGTGTGCACCTCCCAGCCGACCAGGTGCGGCACGGTGAACGCGGCGACCACCAGCAGCGAGACGACGACGACGCCCACCGTCGCGGCGCGGTGGGACCCGGCTGTGGACGGGGCGGCGGTCGGGTCGCCGGACGGGTCGGCGGGCCGAGTGACCGCGGGGGAGGGCATGCCCGCGACTGTAGGGGGAGCCGCCCAGCGACCGCACTGCCCGCAGCGCCGGCGTCACGAGGCCGTAAGGGTTGCCCCACCCCTGCGGTACCGGGCTCGGGCTACGGTCGCTGCCATGCCCGCACCCGACCCTGCCGTCCCGGTGGCCGACCCGGTGGCCGGCCCCGTCGCGGACCTGGTGCTGCCGTGCCGCGACGAGGGCCCGGCCCTGTCGGCGCTGCTGCCGCGGGTGCCGGCGCAGTTCCGGGTGATCGTGGTCGACAACGGCTCGACCGACGACACCGCCGCGGTGGCCGAGCGGCTGGGGGCCCACGTGGTGCGGGAGTCGACGCCGGGCTACGGCGCGGCCGTCCACGCCGGGCTGCTGGCCGCCACCCACGACCACGTCGCCTTCATGGACGGCGACGGCAGCTTCGACCCCGAGCAGCTGCTGCCGATGCTCGACGACGTGCGCTCGGGCCGCGCCGACGCCGCGCTGGGCCGCCGTCGACCGGTCGACCGCCGGGTCTGGCCCTGGCACGCCCGCCTGGGCAACAACCTCATCGTCTGGTGGCTGCGTCGTCGCCTGGGCATGGCCGCCCACGACATCGCGCCGATGCGGGTGCTCGACCGGCGCGCGCTGCTCGACCTCGACGTCCAGGATCAACGCTTCGGCTACCCCGTGGAGCTGCTCCAGAAGCTCACCGTCGCCGGCTGGCGGGTCAGCGAGCGCGACGTCGACTACCACCCGCGCGCCGAGGGCACCCGCTCCAAGGTCTCCGGGTCCGTGCGCGGCACGATCCGCGCCGCCCGCGACTTCTGGAGGGTGCTGTCATGAGCGGCTCTCCCGTCGGCCCCGTGCGCGCACTGGTGCTCGCCAAGGCGCCCGTCGCCGGACGGGTGAAGACCCGGCTGGGCGCCGACGTCGGCCTCGAGCGGGCGGCCGAGCTGGCCGCGGCCGCGCTCCTGGACACCGTGGAGGCCTGCACAGCGGCGTACGGCGCGGAGCACTGCCACCTCGCGCTCGCCGGTGACCTCGCCGAGGCCGTCGCCGGCCCCGCCCTCCTGGCCGCCACGAGGGGCTGGCACGTGCACCCGCAGCGCGGCGACGGCTTCGACGAGCGGCTCGCCGCTGCGCACGCCGACGTCGCGGACGGCGGTCCCGGCCCGGTCGTGCAGGTCGGCATGGACACCCCGCAGCTCACCCCCGACCTGCTCGGCCTCGTCGTCGCCGGGCTGGAGCGCCACGACGCCGTGCTCGGACCTGCCGAGGACGGCGGCTGGTGGGTGCTGGCGCTGCGCGACCCGCGCGACGCCGCGGTGCTCGCCGGGGTCGAGATGTCGACCGAGCGCACCCACGACGACACCCTGGCCGCCCTGCGCGCCCGCGGCCTGGACGTCGGCACCGCGCCGGTCGAGCGTGACGTCGACACCGTCGCGGACGCTGACGTGGTGGCGGCCGCGTGCCCGTCCTCCCGCTTCGCCCGCGCGTGGCTGGGGGTGGACGCATGAGCCTGGCCGAGGAGGTCCCCGACCTGCGGGACCGGTCGTTCAGCAGCTTGTTCAGCCACGCGCTGCGCGGTGTGCCGTGCCGGGTGCTCGGGCTCGACGGCGGGCCCACCGAGCTGCCGGTCCACGAGTGGACCCGCGCCGCGGACCCCCATGACGACGCCCTGCTGGCCGAGTGTGTCGGCGACACCCTCGACGTGGGCTGCGGGCCCGGACGGCTCGCCCAGCGGCTCGCCGAGGGACGCGACCGGCGGGTGCTCGGCATCGACGTGGTCCCCGAGGCCGTCGCCCAGACCCGTGCCCGGGGCGTGGCGGCGCTGCAGGGCAGCGTGTTCGACCCGGTTCCGCGGGAGGGCCGTTGGCACACGGCGCTGCTGGCCGACGGCAACGTCGGCATCGGCGGCGACCCGCTGGCGCTGCTGGCCCGGCTCGGGGAGGTGCTCGCGCCCGACGGCCGGGTCGTGGTCGAGCTCGCCGCCCCCGGGGTGCGGTCGACCACTCGGTGGGCGCGCCTGGAGCTGGCCGGCACCACCAGCCGACCCTTCCGCTGGTCGGTGGTGGGCGTCGACGGCGTCCTCGGCCTCGCCCGGGCGACCGGCTGGGCGGTCACGACCCGCGCGCCGTTCGCGCCCCAGCGCTGGCTGGCGGTCCTGGAGCGGCGGCCGTGAGCGTGCTGCCGGCCCTCCGATCAGCACCGCGCGAGACCTCCCACCTGCGCAGCGCGGCCGTCGCCGCCCGCGTGGGGCGGTGGCTCGGCATCTGCTTCGGCGTCGCCTTCCTCACCGGCCTGGTGAGCCACTACGCGCAGAACCCCACCCAGCCGATCCCGTTCCCCACCAGCCCGTCGTGGGGCTACCGCGTGACCCAGGGGCTGCACGTCACCACCGGCATCGCCTGCATCCCGCTGCTGCTGGTCAAGCTGTGGAGCGTGCTGCCACTGCTCGTCCGCGGCCTGCCCAGCGGCTGGGCCGCCCGCGCCCGCGACGGGGCGGAGCGGGCCTCGATCGCCGTGCTCGTCTCGGCCTCGGTCTTCCTGCTCGTGACCGGGCTGCTCAACTCCACCCAGTGGTACCCCTGGGACTTCTCCTTCCGCCGCAGCCACTACGCCCTGGCCTGGGTCGCCACAGGCGCACTGGTGCTGCACCTGGCCGTCAAGCTGCCCACCATCCGGGAGGCGCTCGGCCGCGACGTCGACGACACCGGCCTCGACCGGCCCGAGGCCGTGGTCCGCGGCGGTCTGAGCCGCCGCGGCCTGCTGCGCTCGACCTGGGCCGCCGCCGGCTTGGCCGTGCTGGCCACCGCGGGCTCGACCGTCCCGTGGCTGCGGCGCGTGTCCGTCCTGGGGGTCCGCTCCGGGGACGGCCCGGGCGGCGTGCCGATCAACCGCACCGCGGCCGCGGCCGGGGTCGAGGAGTCAGCGTCGTCACCGACGTACCGGCTGGTGGTGGCGCACGCCGGCACCACCGTCTCCCTGACCCGCGAGGACCTGCTGGCCATGCCGCAGCGCTCGGAGGAGCTGCCGATCGCGTGCGTCGAGGGGTGGAGCGCCTCCGCGGTGTGGACCGGCGTGCGGCTGCGCGACCTGCTCGACCTCGTCGACGCCCCGCGGGGCGCCGAGGTGGAGGTGACCTCCCTGCAGGAGCGGGGCGCGTTCCGCGCGACCCTGCTGCAGGGCAACTTCGCCGACGACGACCGCACCCTGGTGGCGCTCGCGCTCTCCGGCGAGCCGCTCGACCTCGACCACGGCTACCCGGCCCGGCTCATCGCCCCCAACCGGCCCGGGGTCCTGCAGACCAAGTGGCTCTCGCGGCTGGAGGCGGTGACGTGAGCGGCGGTGGGACGGGACGTGTCGGGCCGGGGCGGGCGGTGCTGGGCGCCGCGGGCGTGCTGCTGACGGCGTACGGCGCGTGGCTGCTGCTCTCGCGCCAGGACCTGGACCGCAACCTCGACGTGGTCCTGTGGCTGGCCGGCGGGGTGGTCGTGCACGACCTCGTGCTGGGCTCGGCGGTGATCGCGGTGTCGCTGCTCGCCACCCGGCTGCTGCCGGCCGTGGCGAGGCCGGCTGCGGGTGCGGGCCTCGTGGTGCTGGGCAGCCTGACGTTGCTGGCGGTGCCGTTCCTCGGCGCGTTCGGGCGCGACAACGCCCCCGACAACCCCACGCTGCTGGACCGCGACTACACGGCGGGCTACCTCGTCCTCGTCGCGACCGTCATGATGCTGGTCGTGCTGCCCGTCCTGCTCCACACGCTGCGCTCACGTCGCGCCGCGCCCGAGGGGACCGGGGACCGCTGATGGGGCGGGTCCTGGTGGTCGACGACGACGTCACCGTGCGCGAGGTGGTCGTGTCCTACCTGCGCGCCCACGGCCACGAGGTCGAGGAGACGGGCGACGGCGAGGACGCGCTGCGACGGATGGGCCCGCCGGGCCAGGCACCCGCCGAGGGCGCCCCGGACCTGGTGGTGCTCGACCTGATGCTGTCCGGGGTGGGCGGTCTGGAGGTGTGCCGGCGTCTGCGCGCACTGCCCGACCGGCGCGCCGAGGTGCCGGTGGTCATGCTGACCGCGCTGGGCGAGGAGGGCGACCGGGTCGCCGGCCTGGAGGTCGGCGCCGACGACTACGTCACCAAGCCGTTCAGCCCGCGCGAGCTCGCGCTGCGCGTCGACTCGGTGCTGCGTCGCGCGGGAGTCGGTCAGGACCCCGAGCCGACCACCGTGCTCACCGACGGCGACCTGGTGCTCGACACCTCCCGGCACGAGGTGACCAGGGCGGGGAAGACCCTCGCGCTGACCGCCCGCGAGTTCGACCTGCTGCGCTTCCTGCTGGCCCACCCCGGCACCGCCTGGTCCCGCGAGGACCTGCTGGGGCGGGTCTGGGGATGGAGCGTCGGCGACCTGTCGACGGTCACCGTGCACGTGCGCCGGCTGCGCGAGAAGGTGGAGACCGACCCGAAGCAGCCGGCGCGGCTGGTGACGGTCTGGGGCGTCGGCTACCGCTGGGAGCCTTCCTCCGCATGACCCAGGACAAGCTGCAGATCGTCGCCATGGCGGTCGCGGCCGCGCTGGCGGTCGGGACGCTCGGGCTGGCGACCGCCTGGGCGGTGCGCCGGCTCTCGATCGCCTGGCAGCTGGTGCTGGTGGCCGTCGTGCCGGTGCTCGGCATGCTGGCCGGGGTGCTGGTCGTCGCCCGGGCGATGTTCATCTCCGAGCACGACCTCGGCGCCCTCACGCTGGTCGCGGCCAGTGCCGCGGTCGTCTCGGTCCTGGTCGCGGTCGTGCTCTCGCGCGCGGTCGTGGTGTGGTCGCGCGGACTGGCCGAGGAGGTGCGCCGGGTCGGGTCGGCGGCGGCGTACGAACCGGTGACGGCGCGCGGGCCGGCGGAGTTCCGCCGGCTCTCGGAGGAGCTCGCCGCCACCCACCACCGCCTCGAGGAGGCCCGCGCCCGCGAGGCACGGCTGGAGGAGGCCCGGCGCGAGCTGGTCTCCTGGGTCTCCCACGACCTGCGCACCCCGCTGGCCGGGATGCGCGCGATGTCGGAGGCGCTGGAGGACGGCATGGCCGCCGACCCGGCGCGCTACCACCGCCAGATCCGCACCGAGGTCGACCGGATGAGCCGGATGGTCGACGACCTCTTCGAGCTCTCCCGCATCCACGCCGGCGTGCTCCGGCTGGCGCCCGAACCCGTCTCGCTGGGCGACCTGGTGAGCGAGGCGATCGCCGCCGCCGAACCGGTCGCCTCCTCCCGCTCGGTCGCGGTCGGCGGCTCGGTCGACCCCGGCCTGGAGGTGCACGCCGATCCCGGCGCGCTCTCGCGCGTGGTCGCCAACCTCGTCGGCAACGCCGTGCGCCACACCGATCCCGGTGGCCGGGTCGACGTCCAGGGACGCCGGCTGCCTGAGGGCGGTGTGGAGGTCTCGGTCAGCGACGCGTGCGGGGGACTGGCCGAGGAGGACCTCTCCCGCGTCTTCGACGTCGCCTGGCAGGGCTCCGCCGCGCGTACGCCGGAGCAGCAGCCGTCCTCGCGCGGAGCCGGCCTGGGGCTGGCGATCGTCGCCGGGCTCGTCGAGGCCCACGGGGGGACCGTGCGGGTCGACAACCAGGCCGCCGGGCCGGACGGGTGCGTCCCCGGCTGCCGGTTCGCCGTCACGCTGCCCTGAGCCTCCGCCGGCCTCCTCCGCCGGCCTCCTCCCCGGCCGCCGGCGTGTCGCGCGTGTCGCGCGCCGGATCGAACAGGTGTTCGGCTACCGTGCTGTCCACAGGCATGACGCGGAGCGAGGCTCTCCACAGTGCACGACACGCTGATCAGGCGTTGTCGGTGGCTCCCTCTAGCGTCGTCGATGTGCCTGGCCCACGACGAGAGAAGAGGACGACACCCATGGCTGGTGGAGATCGCGACAAGGCGCTGGATGCAGCGCTCGCCAACATCGAGCGGCAGTTCGGCAAGGGCTCGGTCATGCGACTGGGCGACGAGACCCGCGCCCCCCTGGAGGTGATCCCGACCGGTGCCATCGCGCTCGACGTGGCGCTCGGCCTCGGCGGCCTCCCGCGCGGCCGCGTCGTGGAGGTCTACGGTCCGGAGTCCTCCGGAAAGACCACGGTCGCCCTGCACGCGGTGGCCAACGCCCAGCGTGCCGGCGGCATCGTCGCCTTCATCGACGCCGAGCACGCGCTCGACCCGGAGTACGCCAAGGCCCTCGGTGTCGACACCGACGCCCTGCTGGTCTCCCAGCCCGACTCCGGCGAGCAGGCGCTGGAGATCGCCGACATGCTGATCCGCTCCGGCGCGCTCGACCTGATCGTCATCGACTCCGTGGCCGCGCTCGTGCCCCGCGCCGAGATCGAGGGCGAGATGGGTGACAGCCACGTGGGTCTGCAGGCCCGCCTGATGAGCCAGGCACTGCGGAAGATGACCGGTGCGCTCAACAACTCCGGCACCACTGCGATCTTCATCAACCAGCTGCGCGAGAAGATCGGCGTGATGTTCGGCTCGCCGGAGACCACCACCGGTGGTCGCGCGCTGAAGTTCTACTCCTCGGTCCGCCTCGACGTGCGCCGCATCGAGACGCTCAAGGACGGCCAGGAGATGGTCGGCAACCGCACCCGCGTCAAGGTCGTCAAGAACAAGGTGGCCCCGCCGTTCAAGCAGGCGGAGTTCGACATCATGTACGGCAAGGGCATCTCCCGCGAGGGCGGCCTGATCGACGTGGGTGTCGAGGCGGGCCTGGTCCGCAAGGCCGGCGCTTGGTACACCTACGAGGGCGACCAGCTCGGCCAGGGCAAGGAGAACGCGCGCACCTTCCTGCGTGACAACCCCGACCTGGCCAACGAGCTGGAGAAGAAGATCCTCGAGAAGCTCGGTGTCGGCCCGACCGTCGACGCCGAGGCGCCCGCCGACCCGATCGGTGTCGACGACTTCTGATCGCTGCTGAGCTTGCGAAGCAGCGATGTTGGTGGTCGAGCGAGCGGCGCGACTGAGGGACGAAGTCGCGACCCGCGTGTCGAGACCCGGTGAGACGACAGACAACCTCGAGGAAGTCGCCCGTGGAACCCGAGACCCGCCCCGCCCCTGACTGGGCTGGCGACGTCAGCCTCGGCGTGGACGCCTGGACCGGCGCCCGCGAGGCGAAGCAGGCACGCGACCGCGCCCAGCCGCCACCGGAGGACCCGGTGGCGGCTGGGCCGGACGCCGACCCCGAGCAGGTCGCGCGCACGATCCTGCTCGACCAGCTGACCGGGCGGGCCCGCAGTCGCAAGGAGCTCAGCGACAAGCTGCGCTCCAAGGACGTCCCCGAGGACCTGGCGACCCGGCTGCTCGACCGGTTCGAGGAGGTCGGGCTGGTCGACGACGAGGCGTTCGCCCGCAGCTGGGTCGCCGGTCGGCAGTCGGCCAAGGGCCTGGCCCGCCGGGCGCTCGCCCAGGAGCTGCGCCGCAAGGGCGTGGACGACGAGGTCGCCCGCGAGGCCCTCGACGAGCTCGAGCCGGAGCAGGAGGAGCAGGCCGCACGCACCCTGGTGCGCAAGAAGCTGCGCTCCCTGAGCCGCGTCGACGACGTCACGGCCACCAGACGCCTGGTCGGCATGCTGGCCCGCAAGGGCTACGGCTCGGGCATGGCCTTCGCGGTCGTCCGCGACGAGCTCTCCCGCGCCGGCCGCGACGACCCGACCGACGACGGCGACCTGGACTGACCCGAGCCGACCGTCCTGTCCTGCCGAGCCGGCGTATCAATGCGCCGGTTCGATCTGTGTGTCCTGCGAGCCGGCGCACCCTTGCGTTGGTTCGCGCTCGCCGCGAGCGGTGCTTGATCCACCGTCGAGCTCGACCAAAAGGTTGAGGTCTCACCGCCGGCGTTGCACGGGCCGCGAAGTGCCTGCACTGCGGCAGATGAGTGCGCGCTGACGCGCACGCCAGGTGGCATGAGCGGGCGATCAGCCGCGTGGCTGACCGGGCGGCCTCGTGCCCAACTCGCGACCGAAGACCGCGTACACAGCGCGTGGCACCTTCCGCTGAATCTCGCGAAGGCTCGCCAGAGTCTCGGCGTCGGACAAGCCCGTCGTGATCGCCCAGTCCCGGCCTGATCCAACGAGGTTGCTCGCGAACACGATCTCCGTCGCGAGGATCGTTCGCGCCCAGTCGAGTGCCGTTAACGGCTCTCGTGCCCGAAGCGCCTCGATGAGGCGATCGCCGTCCCGAAACAGGTCGGCCTGGTCCTCGAAACCCATGGCGACAGCCAGTTCTTGGGTCACCCTCGCTGGACCGCCCCACTCGACGAGGCCGGACCGCAAGACCTCAATTTCGCGGTCCGATAGGTCCAGTTGGATCGACGGGGTCACGGGCACATGGTCGCACGCTCACCGCCAGATGGGTGCACGCCGTCGCCAGTCCGGTGCTCCCTAGAAGCGCTTGTGTCGGCAGCGCTTGGGAGCCTCGGTCACGGTTGGGTCACGACTCCCTGTGGCGGTGCCGAACGGGCCGTTGTGGGGGTCGGAATGTCGGTGGTCTGGTGTGTGCTGAGGCATGGCGGTTCTCGGGCAGCAGCACCCTCTCGACAAGGTGGTCGAGACGATCGACGCTGCGCTCGATGAGGGTCACGCTGCATCGTTGATCGGGCTGGACCAGGCCGCGACGGCGAACCTGCTGCGGGGTCTGGCGCAGGTCGCATCGCGGCTCGATGCTTTGACCGCGACGGTCCTGGCGCACGCGACGCAGGTGCGGGTGGAGGAGACCAACGGCGCGACCACGACGGCGACGTGGTGGGCCGACGCCACCCATCGGACCCGCGCGACTGCGCATCGGGACGTGAAGCTCGCGGTCGCGCTGAGCAGGTTCACCGCGCTGGCCGAGGCGTTGGCGCAGGGGCGGGTGAACACCGAGCAGGCCCACGCCATCGCCCGGGCTCTCGGTGACTTGGAGACCGACGGGCCCGAGGAGCTGGAGCCGGTGGTGGTCGAGCAGGCCGAGAAGCACCTGGTCGACTGCGCGGACGGGTTCGACGCCAAGCACCTCAAGGTCCTGGGCCGCCATGTCCTGACCGTGGTGGCACCGGCACCCGAGGTCGGGGAAGCGCACGAAGCGAAGCTGCTCGAGGACGAGGAACGCCGCGCCGCGGAGAAGACCAGGCTGACGTTCGCCTCGGATGGGCACGGGATGGTGCACGGACGGTTCTCCATCCCCACCTTGCACGGGGCGATGCTGGCGAAGGCGATCCAGGCGCTGACCTGGGCGAAGCAGGACCCCGCCGAGGTCCGACAGACCCGACCGACACCGGTGGCGGCCGGGCAGGCGTTCACCGAGCTGCTGGAGCGCCTCGACGCCAAGGACCTGCCCACCGTGGGCGGGGTCGGGGCGACGGTGGTGGTGACGATGACCATCGACTCGTTGATGGGTGGCCTGGCTGCGGCGGCACTCGACACCGGGGAGGTCATCTCCGCCGGTGCGGCACGCCGGCTGGCGTGCGAGGCCGGGGTGATCCCGATGGTGCTGGGCGGGAAGTCCGAGGTCCTCGACGTCGGACGCCGACGACGGTTCCACACCCGGGCCCAGCGGCTCGCGATCGCCCAGCGCGACAAGACCTGCGTCGTCGGTGGCTGCGACGCACCGCCGAGCAGGTGCCACGTCCACCACGTGATCCCGTGGTCAGAAGGCGGCGGCACCAGCGTCAAGGACGGGCGGCTCTACTGCTCGGTGCACCACGCGATGGTCCACGACCCCAAGAGATCCGGACGGCTGCGGACGTAGATCAGCCGACCTCAGGCCATCTCGCGCACCCAGGTGATCACCTGGTCGGCGACCCGCTCACAGCCGTGGTCGAGCATCACATCGTGCCCGATGCCGGGGACGATCACGGCCTCGGTGCCCCACGCGGCCGCGGTGGCCTCGACGTCGGCGACGCGGAAGATCGTGTCGTCGGCCGCGCCGAGCACACGGACCTCCGTCGCACGCGGACCACGGCCGGACGCCGGCCGCGGCCGGTCGAGCGCCAGCATGTCGAGGAACGCGCGGAACGACTCGCCGTGCAGTCGCGACTGCACGCCCGCCACGACGGCGTCGTCGGTGTCGGCGGAGAGGAACATCCGGCGTACGTGCTCGGGCTCGACCACCAGCATCCCCAGGTCGCGGCGGACGTTGGCGGCCAGGAAGGTCCCGGTGCGCTGACGGGCGGTGTCGAGCGTGACCCGCCAGACCCCGGCCGGCGGCATGGAGGCCAGCAGCACGGCGCCGCTGAGAGCTGGGCGGTCCAGTCGTCCGACGAGGTGCTGGACCACGCCGCCACCCATCGAGTGGCCCACCACCACCGGGGGCGGGCCGCCGGCCGGCAGGCCACGCAGCACCTCCACCACCGAGTCGACGTAGTCCCGCAGCCGCGGGCCGTGGCGCAGAGAGCGCAGCCGGGGAGCGTCCAGGAGTGAACCGTGCCCCGGCAGGTCCGGCGTGGTGACCTGCAGGCCCGCGGCCTCCAGGCGCTGGGCGAACCCGTCGCGCCAGCACCAGGCGCCGTGCCACGCCCCGTGGACCAGGACGACGTGCGGGGCGACGTGCGGCAAGGGGGTCTCGGCGCTGCTCATGGCTGACATGATGGCGCAGTGATCCAGCACCACCTGCGCGTCCCGCCCGGCCCGGTCGACCTGGGGGAGTGGGCCACCGACGCCACCCCCGGCTTCGACGGCGACAAGGAGGAGGGCAAGGCGGCGCTCGAAGAGGTCGGCGCCGAGCTCTCCGAGCTCCAGGAGCGCCTCTTCGCCGAGGGTCGTGTCGCCGACGACGCCGACGACGCTGACTGCAGGCCCGGTCGCGGCGTGCTGCTTGTCCTTCAGGGCATGGACACCTCGGGCAAGGGCGGCGTCGTGCGTCACACCGTGGGGCTCGTGGACCCCCAGGGCGTCGACATCACGGCGTTCAAGAAGCCCACCGAGGAGGAGCTGAGCCACCACTTCCTCTGGCGCATCCGCAAGGCACTGCCCGGCCTGGGCCGGATCGGCGTCTTCGACCGCTCCCACTACGAGGACGTCCTCATCGCACGCGTGCGTGAGCTGGCCGAGCCCGACGTGATCGAGCAGCGCTACGACGAGATCAACGCCTTCGAGGCCGAGGTGCTCGCCTCCGGCGTCCGGGTGGTCAAGGTGATGCTGCACGTCTCGCCGGAGACCCAGAAGGAGCGGCTCCTCGAGCGGCTGGACCGCCACGACAAGCACTGGAAGTTCAACCCCGGCGACATCGACGAGCGCCAGAAGTGGGGTGACTACCAGCGGGCCTACGAGGTCGCCCTGGAGCGCACCAACACCGAGGTCGCGCCCTGGCACGTCGTGCCGGCCGACCGCAAGTGGTACCGCAACCTCGCGGTCGCGATGCTGCTGCGCCAGACGCTCCAGGCGATGGCGCCGGCCTGGCCGCGGGTCGACCTCGACGTCGAGGAGCAGCGTCGACGACTCGAGCAGGAGGACCCCCTGCAGTGAGTGCGCTGGACCGGGTGCGCGTCACCCGCTACGTCACACCCCTGCGCGAGGGGGGCTCGCTCCCGGGCATCGTCGAGGCCGACGACCTCGGCACCTACGTCTGCAAGTTCCGGGGCGCCGGGCAGGGCCTGCGCGTCCTCGTCGCCGAGGTCATCGCCTCCGAGCTGGCCCGACGCGTCGGCCTGCGCACCCCGCGCCTGGTCGTGCTCGACCTCGACCCCGCCATCGCGCGCTACGAGGCCGACGAGGAGGTGCAGGACCTCCTCAACGCCAGCGCGGGCGACAACCTCGGCATCGACTTCCTGCCCGGGGCCTTCGGGTACGCCGACGGGGAGGCCGGCACCCTCGAGGAGGCCGCCCGCGTCCTGTGGCTCGACGCCTTCATCGCCAACGTCGACCGCTCCTGGCGCAACCCCAACCTGCTGGTCTGGCACGGCGACCTGTGGGTCATCGACCACGGAGCCTCGCTGTACTTCCACCACGCCTGGCCGGGCGGCTCGCTGACCCGGGAGGGCGCTGCCCAGCGCTTCGCCGACCAGCCGTGGGACCCCTCCGACCACGTCGTCGACCCCGCCGAGGTCGACCTTGCCGCCACCGATGCCGTGCTGCGCGCCGAGCTCGGGAACGAGGTGTTCGCCGAGGTCCTCGACCTGGTCCCGGACGCCTGGCTCGAGCCCGTCCCCGGCGCGGAGACGCCGGCGCAGGTGCGGGCGGCGTACGTCGACTTCCTCAGCGCGCGTCTGGCCTCGCGCGCCTGGCTCCCGGGAGGCGCGGGTGCCTGAGCTGCTGCCCTACCAGTACGTCGTCATGCGCTGCGTCCCACGCGTGGAGCGTGAGGAGTTCGTCAACGTCGGTGTCGTGCTCTACAGCCAGGCCGCCGACCTGCTCCAAGCCGCCTGGCACGTCGACACCGATCGGGTGCGGGCGCTCTTCCCCGGTCTCGACGTCGCACGGCTCTGCGACGCGTTGGCGTTCGTGGAGGGGGTCTGTGCCGGTGACGAGCGCGGTGGATCGGCCGCGGCCCAGTCCCTCGGCCAGCGCTTCGGGTTCCTCAAGGCGCCGCGCAGCACCGTGCTGCAGCCCGGCCCGGTCCACGGCGGACTGACCGCCGACCCCCGGGCCGAGCTGGAGCACCTGCTGGAGCGCTTGGTGCGCTGACGCCCGCATCGAGCCGGCGCATCAATACGCCGGCTCGACGAGGAGGGCGCGGGTCAGACGGGGACGAGCTCGACGGCGCCGACGGCGTAGCGGGCCAATACGACCCGAGCGACCTCCGGGTGGGCACCCAGCGGCGCGGAGACCGCGACGGCACCGGCCTCGAGCGCCAGCTCCGCGGCACGGTCGGGCAGGAAGCCCGGGGCGAGGAAGAGCGAGGCGACCGCGATGTGGCGACGGCCCTCGGCCCGGAAGGCACGCACGGCCTCGCCGGTGGCCGGCGGGGCGGCCGAGGCGTAGGCAGCGGTGACGGGCAGTTTGTGGTGGCTGCCCCACACCCGGGCCAGGCGCGCGACGGCCTGGTTGGCCAGCGGGTCGCTGGTGCCGGCGGCGGCCAGCACCAGGGCGTCGAGCTCGCGCACGCGGGCCTCGCGCAGCGCCTCGCGCAGCCGCTCGTCGAGCACCTGCAGGAAGCAGGTCTCCAGGCCGAGCACGTCGGTGGCCTGGATGCGCACCTGCGGGTGCCGCTCGGTGGCCTCGGCGATGGCGGCGGGCACGTCGACCGTGGCGTGGTGCGCCTCGGTGAGCAGGAGCGGGACGACGACGATCTCGTCGCGGCCGGCCTTCACCAGCCGGTCGACGACCGTCTGGAAACCGGGGCGGGAGAGCTCGAGGAAGGCCGGCTCGACCTTGAGGTCGGGACGGACGGCCCGGACCTCGTCGACGAGGGCGCGGATCGTGGCGGCCGAGCGGGGGTCACGGCTGCCGTGGGCGAGGGCCACGAGGGCGGGAGCTGCCATCGGGTGCCTCCTTCTCTGCGATCTTCACTGCTTCTGTGTGGGTCGAGCTCGCGGTGCGACGCTGCACTCGCGGGTGGTGCTGGCGGTCCGGGTGGACCGCCGGGACGGCTCACATGTGGATGCCGCACTCGGTCTTGTTCGTGCCGGCCCAGCGCCCGCTGCGGACGTCCTCGCCGGGGGCGACGCGTCGGGTGCAGGGCGCGCAGCCGATGGAGGGGTAGCCGTCGTAGACCAGCGGGTTGACCAGCACGCCGTTCTCGGCGATGTAGGTCTCGACCTGCTCGTCGGACCAGCGGGCGATGGGGGAGACCTTCACCTTCTGCTTCTTGGCGTCCCACCCGATGACCGGCGCGATGACGCGGTTGCGGGTCTCGGCCCGTCGCAGGCCGGTGGCCCAGGCGTCGTAACCGGACAGCGCCTGCTGCAGCGGCGCGACCTTGCGCAGCGCGCAGCAGCGGTCGGGGTCGGTGCGGAAGAGGTCCTTGCCCTCGGTCGCGTCCTGCTCGGCCACGCTCTGGACGGGCGTGATGGTGAGCAGGTTGACGTCCATCGTGGCCTCGACGGCGTCGCGGGTGCCGATGGTCTCGACGAAGTGGTAGCCGGTGTCGAGGAAGACCACGTCGATGCCGGGGACGACCTTCGCGGCCAGGTGGGCCAGCACGGCGTCACCCATCGAGGAGGTGATGCAGAACCGGTCGCCGAAGGTGGCGGCCGCCCACTCGATAATGGTCTCGGCCGGGGCCAGCTCGAGCTCGGCGCCCCAGTGGGACACCAGCTCGCGCAGCTCCTCCGGCGAGCGGCCCTCGGTGTGGGTGGCGCGGTTCTCCCGCGCGGCGCGCGTGGTGGCGGACGTCATGAGGCTCCTCCCGACTGCGGCGGCCGGGCCAGGTGCCCGATCAGCCGCAGGGAGAAGGCGCGCCGGCAGGCGTGGCATTCCCACGTCCCGTGCTCCGCGGCGTGGGGACGCAGGTCCTCGTCACCGCAGTAGGGGCAGTGGAAGGGCACGGCGCGCTCGGACATCAGGAACCGCCGCCCGAGGCGGCACCGTCGAGCACCTTGTCACCCTTGAGGAGGGCCTCGTCGGCACGGTGCACCCAGTCGGCGAAGCTCTCGCCCTCGGTGCGGTCGGCCAGGAAGTTGGTGACCACGACGGTCACGTAGTCGTCGAGCCCGGCGCTGGTGACCTTGTGGGCCCGCAGCTTGCGACCGAAGTTCGCCTTGAGGCCGGTGGCGCCGCCGAGGTGCACCTGGAAGCCCTCGACCTGCTGTCCCTCGTGCATGACGAGCTGACCCTTGAGGCCGATGTCGGCGACCTGGGTGCGCGCGCAGGCGTTGGGGCAGCCGTTGACGTTGACCGAGATCGGGGTGTCGAGGTCGGGGAACCGGCGCTCGAGCTCGGCGACGAGGTCGCGGGCGCGGTTCTTGGTGTCGACGATCGCGAGCTTGCAGAACTCGATGCCGGTGCAGGCCATCGTGTTGCGGCGCCACTGCGAGGGCCGGGCCGAGAGGCCGATCTCCTCCAGGCGGTCGAGGAGCTCGTCGACACGGGCGGGGTCGGCGCCGATGAGCACGATCTTCTGGTACGCCGTCAGCCGCGCGCCGGCGAGGCCGAACTCCTCGATCAGGTCGGCGAGGTCCACCAGGATCCGGCCCGACACCCGGCCCACGACCGGGGCGACCCCGACGTACTTCAGGCCGTCCTTCTGGTCGTGCACGCCGATGTGGTCGCGGAAGCCGACCGGGGACTCCGGCGACGGGCAGGTGACCAGCTCGGCGCCGAGGTACTCCTTCTCCAGGACCTCGCGCACCTTCTCGATGCCCCAGTCGGCGACGAGGAACTTCAGCCGGGCGCGCGAGCGCAGCCGGCGGTAGCCGTAGTCGCGGAAGATCGAGGCGATGCCGGCCCACACGTCCGGGACCTGCTCCAGCGGGATCCAGACGCCCATCTTCGCGGCGAGCATCGGGTTGGTGGACAGGCCGCCGCCGACCCAGACGTCGAAGCCCGGGCCGTGGTCGGGGTGCGTCGTGCCCACGAAGGAGATGTCGTTGGTCTCCGGCGACACGTCATGGCCGGGGTGGCCGGTCAGCGCGGTCTTGAACTTGCGCGGGAGGTTCGAGAACTGCGGGTCGCCGATGTAGCGACGCTTGATCTCCTCCAGGGCGCTCGTGCCGTCGATGATCTCCTCGACGGCGACGCCGGCGACCGGCGAGCCGAGGAACGGGCGGGGGGAGTCGCCGCAGGCCTCCAGTGAGGAGAGCCCGGCGGCGTCGAGTCGGTCCCAGATGGCGGGGACGTCCTCGATGCGGATCCAGTGGTACTGGATGTTCTCGCGGTCGGTGACGTCCGCGGTGTCACGGGCGTAGTCGCGACCGATCTCGCCCAGGGCGCGGACGGCCGCGGCGTCGAGCAGTGCACCGTCGGAGCGGACCCGGAGCATGAAGTAGCGGTCGTCGAGCTCCTCCTCCTCCAGCGCGCCCGTCTTGCCGCCGTCGATACCGGGCTTGCGCTGGGTGTAGAGACCCATCCAGCGGAAGCGGCCGCGCAGGTCGGCGGGGTCGATGGAGTCGAAGCCGCGCTTGGAGTAGGTGTAGAGGATGCGGTCGCGCACGTTGAGCGCGTCGTCGTCCTTCTTCGACTGCTCGTTCTTGTTCAGCGGCTCGTTGAAGCCCAGGGCCCACTGACCCTCACCGCGCTTGGGGCGCGGGATCTCGGTGTGCTGGGGGCGGGTGCCGTGGAAGCGCAGGTCGGGCATGACTGACTCGGGTGTCCTTCGCTGAGGGGGCGGCCGGCGGGCCGCGGGGAGGAGGTGGGTGCTCGGGTGCTCAGCGGGGTCGACACATCGCGCTGCGGGTGCGCCCGAGGTCCACGTGGCGGCGTACCACGAGCCAGGCGTGCGTGGCGGCGAAGGTCATGTCAAGGAGTCTCAGCCCGCGGACCCCGGTCCCGCCACCGTGGATCTCATGACGTGAGATTGCGATCCCGACATCTGGGATGCCCATGGCATGTGGTGAGCGTGGAACGGGTTCTCGGTGCGGCGCACGTCACACCGCCCGCGCGGCGCGGTCCAGCCCACCGACGTCCTGTGCCGAGCCGTAGGCTGTGCGTCATGACCGACGTCTCCCGCCTCACCAGCAGCGCCTACAGCCAGGCCCTGGAGGTCATCGCCTCCGTCGAGCCCCGCATCGCCGAGGCCACCCGCGCCGAGCTCGCCGACCAGCGCGCGTCCCTCAAGCTCATCGCGAGCGAGAACTACGCGTCCCCGGCCGTGCTGATGACGATGGGCACCTGGTTCAGCGACAAGTACGCCGAGGGCACGGTCGGTCACCGCTTCTACGCCGGCTGCCAGAACGTCGACACCGTCGAGTCCCTGGCCGCCGAGCACGCCCGCGAGCTCTTCGGTGCCGAGTACGCCTACGTGCAGCCGCACTCGGGCATCGACGCCAACCTCGTCGCCTTCTGGTCGGTCCTCGCCCACCGGGTCGAGGGTCCCTGGCTGGAGAAGGCCGGGTCGAAGAACGTCAACGAGCTGACCGAGGAGGACTGGGAGTCGCTGCGCCGCGAGCTGGGCAACCAGCGACTGCTCGGCATGAGCCTGGACGCCGGCGGTCACCTCACCCACGGCTTCCGGCCCAACATCTCCGGCAAGATGTTCCACCAGCAGCAGTACGGCACCGACCCGGAGACCGGCCTGCTCGACTACGACGCGGTGGCCGCGAAGGCCCGCGAGTTCAAGCCGCTGGTCCTGGTCGCCGGGTACTCGGCGTACCCGCGCCGGGTGGACTTCGCGAAGATGCGCGAGATCGCCGATGAGGTCGGTGCGACGCTCATGGTCGACATGGCCCACTTCGCCGGCCTGGTGGCCGGCAAGGTCTTCACCGGGAACGAGGACCCGGTCCCGCACGCCCACGTCGTCACCACGACCACCCACAAGTCGCTGCGCGGTCCGCGCGGCGGCATGGTGCTGGCGACCGAGGAGTACGCCCCCTCCGTCGACCGCGGCTGCCCGATGGTCCTGGGCGGTCCGCTCTCGCACGTGATGGCCGCCAAGGCGGTGGCGTTCGCCGAGGCGCGCCAGGAGGGCTTCCGCACCTACGCCCAGCAGGTGGCCGACAACGCCCAATCGCTGGCGCAGGGCTTCCTGTCCCGGGGCGCCGACCTGGTCACCGGCGGCACCGACAACCACCTCGTGCTGCTCGACGTCTCGAAGTTCGGCCTCACCGGCCGCCAGGCCGAGTCGGCCCTGCTCGACGCCGGCGTCGTCACCAACCGCAACTCGGTGCCGAACGACCCGAACGGCGCCTGGTACACCTCCGGCATCCGTCTCGGCACCCCGGCGCTGACCACGCGCGGCTTCGGGCACGACGAGTTCGACACCGTCGCCGACCTCATCGTCACCGTCCTGCAGAACACCGAGGCCGGCACCACCAAGGCGGGCGGCCCGTCCAAGGCCTCCTACGTCCTCGGCGACGGCGTGGCCGACAAGGTGCGGGCCGCGTCGGCCGAGATGCTGGACAAGCACCCGCTCTACCCGGGCCTCGACCTGGCCTGACCTGACCTGACCTGGGTCGTTCGTAGGACCGCGGGGCGTCGCTGCTGGCAGGCTGTGGCCGTGCCAGCGCAGCGGCCCGTGCAACCGCCGATCCTCGAGCCCGACCTGTTGCGGGTGCTCGGGCACGAGCTGCGGTCGCCGCTGGCCTCGCTGCTCGGGTACGCCGAGCTGATGCGCGACGACGACGAGGCGGCCGACCCTCACGCGGTGGGCCGCTTCGTGGAGGTCGTCGTACGGAACTCGCAACGGCAGCTGGACCTGGTCGAGGACGTCCTCCTCGCGGTCGCGCTGGACACCGGCGCGCTCCAGCCGGTCGCCGAGTCATGCTCCCCGATGCGGGCGCTGTCGGTCTGCCTGGCCGGACTGCCGGTCGAGCTCCACGTGTCGCCCCTGGACCTGGTCGACGCCCCGGCGGTCCTGGCCGACCCGGCCCTGCTGACCCGGTGCCTGGGCCTCCTGGTCCGACGGGCCGTCGCCTGCGGCTCGGGTGCCGAGATCACCTGGGACTGGTCGGTCGACGGGGACATGCTCCGACTCCGCCTGCATCGCTCCGCCGATGTGGGCGCGGACCACGACGCCTTCCTGCGACCCACCCCGCGCGGTGCGGTGGACGGGTGCGATCCCGTTGGTTCCACGTCCGGGACGGGCCTCGAGGGGGTCCTGGGTCAACGGCTGGCCGAGCTGATGGGTGGCTCGCTCTGGCTCGACCAGGGAGCGTCCCGACTCACGGTCGACCTGCGGCTCCCGGCTGACCCGGTATGAGCCCGGCGCGCCTCCCGGGCCGCAAGCCGCGATCACGGCGTGAAGGTGGCATGAAGATCCCGCACGAGGGTGACAACATCGCGTGAGGCGGCTGGTCGTGACGGCGGGGCCACCGTGACGCTGGACGGGTGCAGGACCCGAGCTCTCCGTCCGAGCCACGTGCGCTGCCGTCCCCGGGATCGACCCCCGGGGACCGTGGGTCCGTCGCTGGTGATGACGCACGCGCTGGACTCGGTGACGCCGTGCTGGCGATCCAGGCCGAGGAGGTGCGTGCCAGCCACCTGCCCGTGCTCCTGGTCCATCCGAGCTTGCGGGTGCTGGCGGTGTCACCCGCGGTGCGTCGACTCCTCGGGCACGGGCACGGGGACGGGCGCGGGGAGCTGGAGGGTGCGGCCGTGGATGAGGTGCTGCGCGTGGTCCGTGTCGCGGAGCCGGACCTCCGGCGGGTCCTGGAGGACGCCGCAGGCGGCGCACGGTCCCGGTGGTGGGAGGGGACCATCCGGGTCGCGCGGGGGCATCGCCTCCCTGTGCGTCTGGAGGTCCGGCGGGTCGGCCTGTCCGGTCACGAGGCCCTGTGGCTCTCGCTCGAGCCAGCCCCGGCAGAGGCGCAGGAGGACGGGCGCGCCGGGGTCACCAGGGCCGGTGCTGACGACCAGGCGCCCCGCCGGGTCCCGTCGGTGGCAGCACTGGGATCGCTCGTGGGGGTCCGTGCCGGGGCGGGCCTGCAGCTCGTCGAGGACGTGCTGCACATGACGGCCGTGCGGTCAGGTGTCGTGGCGGTGCGCCCGCGAGCGTGCGACGTCGGGGCGGCGGTGCGTGAGGCGGTGGCCGAGCACGCCTCCCGGGCCGTGGACCGACGGATCGGCTTCGACGTGGGCATGCCCGCTGCACCGCGTGTCCTCGCCGACGCCGAGATGCTGCGCCGTTGCATCGACCACGTGGTCGCGGACGCCGTGGAGCAGGCCGTCCTCCGGACCTCGGTGCGGTGCTCCTGGCGGGAGGAGGGCGCGCGGCTGGTCCTGCGGCTCACGACCACGATGTCCGACCTGGACCAGGACCAGCTGGACCGCGGCTTCGACCCGTGGAGGCGGGGTGAGCTCGTCGTGGCGAACCGGACGCCGGGAGTGGGTGCTGGACTGCTCGTCGCCCGGGACCTGCTCAGGCTGATGGACGGTGACCTGAGGCTCCTCGCCGAGGTGCCCGGTGGGTTCGCCGGCGGGCTCGCCGGCCGCTCCGAGCACCCGGTGACCCCCCGAGGGCTGCGCGTCGGGCTCGTGCACCACGACCTCGACCTCCCCCTGGCCCCAGCGTGATCGATCGAGGCCCGCCCCTCAGGGGGTCGGTGTCGTGCGCGCCACGACGGCCGCCAGGTCGCCGCCCTCCAGCGCGCCGAAGACGCCCTCGGCCGACTGGCCGAGACGCGAGGCGCAGAAGATGTCAGCCACCTCGGCGGGTGCGTGCCGCACCAGCAGCGAGCCCTGCAGCACCGCGGCCATCCGACCGGCCAGGCGACGGGCCTGGCGCTCGAGCTGGTCGGGCTCGCCCATCAGGCCGCCGATCATCGCCAGCGTGTCCTCGATGGCACGGTCCAGGCGGGCGTCGCCGCCGCGCGCCTTCCCGACCTCGGTGATCCAGGCGTCGAGCACCTCGGGCTCGCGGCCGAGGGCCCGCAGGACGTCGAGGGCGTTGACGTTGCCCGAGCCCTCCCACACCGAGTTCAGCGGCGCCTCGCGGTAGAGCAGCGGCATGCCCGACTCCTCGACGTACCCGTTGCCGCCGAGGCACTCCAGCGCCTCCGCGACCATGAACGGGGTGCGCTTGCAGACCCAGAACTTCGCCAGCGGCAGCGCGATGCGGCGCAGCGCCCGCTCGTGCTCGTCGTGCGGGGCGTCGACGGCCGCGGCCAGTCGCATCGCGATCGCTGTGGCGGCCTCGGTCTCGACGTGCAGGTCGGCGATGACGTTCTGCATGAGCGGCTTGTCGACCAGGCGCGAGCCGAAGGCCGAGCGGTGGGTGACGTGCCAGGAGGCCTCCGAGACCGCGCGACGCATCAGGGAGGTGGAGCCCAGGACGCAGTCGAGGCGCGTCGCGGCCACCATCTCGATGATGGTGCGCACTCCGCGGCCCTCGTCGCCCAGGCGGTGGGCGACGGTGCCGTCGAGCTCCAGCTCCGAGGACGCGTTGGAGCGGTTGCCGAGCTTGTCCTTCAGGCGCACCACGTCGAGCTGGTTGCGGGTGCCGTCTGCCAGCACCCGCGGGACGACGAAGCACGTGACGCCCCCCTCGGCCTGGGCCAGGACCAGGAAGACGTCGTTCATCGGGGCGCTGGTGAACCACTTGTGGCCGTGCAGGGTGTAGGTGCCGTCGGCGCCGGGCACCGGGACGGCGCGGGTGACGTTGGCCCGGACGTCGGATCCGCCCTGCTTCTCGGTCATGCCCATGCCGGCCAGCGCACCGACCTTGTCGGTCAGCGCACGGACCCCCGGGTCGTAGCGTCGCGACGCCAGCAGCGGCGTCCACTCCTTGGCGAGGGCGTCGTCGGCCCGCAGTGCCGGCACGGCGGCGTACGTCATGGAGATGGGGCACCCGTGGCCGGGCTCGGTGTGCGACCAGGCCATGAACCCGGCGGCGCGACGCACGTGGGCGTGGGCAGCACCGTCGGCCTGCTCCTCCCACGGGGCGGCGGCGAGGCCGTGCCCGACGGCGCGCTCCATCAGCCAGTGCCAGGACGGGTGGAAGCGGACCTCGTCGACGCGGTGGCCGTAGCGGTCGTAGGGGGTGAGCTCGGGGTGGTGCTCGTTGGCGAGCATCCCGTGCTCGCGGGCCTCCGCGGAACCGGCCTCGGCTCCGAGGTCGACCAGGGAGTCCAGCACCTCCTGGGACCCGTGCCGCAGCACGGCCTCGACGAGGGCCGCGTCGGCGGTGACGACGTTGTGGCCGGCCAGCGGCGGGGCCTGGTTGGACACGACGCGCAGGTCGGCACGAGCGGGGGTGCGGGGCTCCATGTGGCTACCGTAGTTCCATGCCCTCGGTCAGCGGTCGCGCCCTCGACGGCGACCGGGTCCGGGAGGCCTCCCGGCACGTCGCGCACCAGGTGTGGCGCCTGGTCGTGACGACCGTCGCGTCCTGCCTGCGCTACCGGGTCACGGGGCTGGCCGCAGAGGCCGCCTTCTTCGCGGTGCTGTCGGTGCCGCCGCTGGTCTTCGCCCTCGCCGGGGGCATCGGCTACGTCACCGACCAGTTCACCCCCGCACAGGTCGAGGACGTGCGGGCCGGGGTCCTGGAGTTCTCCTCCCGCGTGCTCACCGACCGCGCGGTGAGCACGGTCATCGAGCCCACCATCGACGACGTGCTCGAGGGCGGTCGGTTCGACGTCATCTCGCTGGGGTTCGTGCTGGCGCTGTGGTCGGGCTCGCGGGCGCTCAACGTCTTCGTCGACACCATCACGGTGATGCACGGCCTGGGCGGGGAGCGCGGGATCGTCCGCACCCGCGCACTGTCCTTCGTGCTCTACGTGCTGGCGATGATCACCGGCATCGTCTCCATCCCGCTGGTGGTCGCGGGGCCGACGCTGGTGCGACAGGTGCTGCCCAACCGCGTCGACATGCTGATGACGTTCTACTGGCCGCTGGTGGTGGTGCTCAGCATCTGCTTCCTGGCCACGCTCTACCACGTGTCCGTGCCGGTCCGCACGAACTGGTCCTTCAACCTCCCCGGCGCCACCTTCTCGCTGGTGGCCTGGGTGCTCGGCTCCTACGCCCTGCGCTGGGTGCTGACGGTCACCGCCGCGGACTCCCGCTCCATCTACGGCCCGCTCGCCGCACCCATCGCCGTCCTGCTGTGGCTCTACCTGGTGGCCATCGCCGTGCTCATCGGCGCGGCGGTCAACGCGGCCTTCGACACCGTCTTCCCGCAGGCGGCCACCACGCGTGCCCGGGCCCGTCGTACGTCGGAGCGTGCCCGTGTCCAGTAGGTTGCTGCTCCGGTGGTCGGTCCGTCGGGCCGGCGAGCGCGCGGACCGAGACGTGGTGGGGGCATGGTGAACGAGGACGACGGGGTGCCCCGGCGCGTCCCCAACCTCGTCTCGCTGCCCGAGCGCGTCCGCTCGCCGTGGTTCGAGCTGAGCCGTCGACTGCTGCTGGCGCTGGGCATCCTGGTCGGCACCGTCCTGCTGGTCTGGATCGACCGCGACGGCTACGTCGACAACGGCGACCCCGGGTCCGGGGTCAGCCTCATCGACGCCGTCTACTACACGACCGTCACGTTGAGCACGACCGGATACGGCGACATCGCCCCGGTGGAGCCGCACGCCCGGCTGATCAACGCCTTCGTCATCACCCCCGCCCGCATCGCCTTCCTGGTCCTGCTGATCGGCACGACCCTGGAGGTGCTGGCCTCCCAGGGCCGCGAGATGTTCCGGGTCGCACGCTGGAGGAAGCGCATGGGCAAGCACGTCGTCGTCATCGGCTACGGCACCAAGGGCCGCAGCGCGGTCGAGACGCTGGTCAACAACGGCACCGAGCTCGAGGACGTCGTGGTCGTCGACCCGAGCCCGGTGGCGATGCAGGACGCCCACGCCGACGGGCTGGCGGTCGTCACCGGCGACGCCACGCGGCGCGAGGTGCTGCGCCGCGCCGGCGTCGCGGACGCCGAGCAGGTCATCATCACCACCGACCGCGACGACTCCAACGTGCTGGCGACCCTCACGGTGCGTCAGCTCAACCCCGACGCGTGGATCGTGGCGGCAGTGCGTGAGCAGGAGAACGCGCCGCTGATGCGCCAGTCCGGCGCGGACTCGGTCATCACCTCCTCCGACGCCGTGGGTCGTCTGCTCGGCCTCTCGACCGTCTCGCCGACGCTGGGCTCGGTCATGGAGGACCTGCTGACCTACGGCGACGGTCTCGAGGTCGCCGAGCGCGAGCTGCTGGTCTCCGAGGTCGGGCAGCAGCCGCAGCGGCTGCCCGACCAGGTGATCGCCGTCGTCCGCGACGAGAAGGTCTACCGCTACTTCGACCCGGTGGTGACCCAGCTGGCGCGCGGTGACCGTCTCGTCGTCGTACGCCCGGCCAGGGAGCTCCCGTGGGCGCCCCGGCCCGGCACGCACGGGGAGGACCTGGCCGGGGACGACTGACCTGCCGCCGTCGCTGCTCGAGCACGCGCCACGGCGTCGATCGAACAGGTGTTCGATCGTGTGGCACGATGGTGCGGTGGCGGGCGGCATGGCGAAGCGGGGGAGCGGCATCCCCCTGCGTGACCGTGTCCGGACCGGGGGCGTGCCGCTGGGGGCAGCGCCTCTCGGGCCACGGTGTCCGGCTCGGCACTGCTGGGTCGCCGACGCCGTCGACGGCGACGGTGAGAAGCGGCCGGGCCTGCTGATGGAGTGGCGACAGCGCGAGAGGCGCTGGGAGGGCCTGGTCGTCTACGCCGCCCGGATCCGTCCGCACGGATGGGGACTGGTGCAGGAGTGGGTCCCGGCCGAGCTGCTGACGCCGGTCTGACCCGACGCGGCCCCCCGTGTGAGACAGGTCACGCTGCCGGCCCGATGTCTATAACCTGTTCTAGTGAGCACCGCGTTCAACCTCTCGACCGTCTTCGCCACCGTCGCCGCTGCCGTGCACGAGCAGGAGGTGCTCGTCCACGGCGACCTGCGGCTGACCTACGCGCAGGTGGAGGAGCACGCCGACGGGTTCGCCCGGTTCCTGGCCTCGCGCGGCCTCGGGTGCCACACCGAGAGGGACGCGCTCGCGGGGCACGAGTCGGGCCAGGACCACGTGGGGCTCTACCTCTACAACGGGCCGGAGTACCTCGAGGCCATGATCGCCTCCTACCGTGCCCGCGCGGTGCCGATCAACGTCAACTACCGCTACGTCGCCGAGGAGCTGGCCTATGTCCTGGTCGACGCCGGGACCCGGGCGCTGGTCTACCACTCCTGCTTCGCCGAGCAGGTCGCCGCGGTCCGGGACCAGGTGCCGACCCTCGACGTACTCGTCCAGGTGGCCGACGAATCCGCGGCGGACCTGCTGCCCGGTGCGGTGTGGTGGGACGATGCCGTCGCCACGCCCGAGGGCGCGGCGCTGCTGCCGGAGCCGACCGGCGACGACCTGTACGTCGTGTACACCGGCGGCACCACCGGCATGCCCAAGGGCGTGCTGTGGCGCCAGGACGACATGTACGTCACCTCGATGGGCGGCACCCCGTTCGGCACGACCGAGCCCTACGGGTCCTACGAGGCGATCGCGCAGAACGCGCGCGACGCCGCTGGGGGGATGACCCTGCTGATGGCGCTGCCGTTCATGCACGGGGCGGCGCAGTGGTCGACGTTCCACATGATCACCAGCGGCGGGAAGATCGTGCTGCCCGAGGACGTGAAGAGCTTCGACGCCGACGCGGTGCTGCGCACCGTGGCCCGGGAGGGCTGCGTCTCGCTGCCCGTGGTCGGGGACGCGATGGTCCGCCCGATCATCGCGGCGCTCGAGGCCGGCGACCACGACCTGTCCGGCCTGGCGGCGGTCAACAACGGGGCTGCCCCGCTCTCGCCCGCGGTGCGGGCCCGGCTGATGGAGCTGCTGCCGCACATCCTGGTGATGGACGCGGCCGGCTCCTCGGAGACGGGCCTGCAGATGAGCTCGATGAGCCTGAAGGGCATGGAGGCCGAGGCGGCGACGTTCACCCCGGTCCCGACCACGACGGTGGTGGCCGAGGACCTCTCGCACGTCCTCTCGCCCGACGAGGCACAGGGGGCGGCCGGCGGCTGGCTGGCTCAGCGCGGCCGGGTGCCGCTGGGCTACCTCGGCGACGCCGAGAAGACCGCGCGTACCTTCCCGATGATCGACGGGGAGCGGTTCTCCGTGCCCGGCGATCGCGCCGAGATGCTGGAGGACGGGAGGATCCGGCTGCTGGGCCGCGACGGGGTGACCATCAACTCCGGCGGGGAGAAGATCTTCGCCGAGGAGGTCGAGCGGGCCGTGGGCGCGCACCCCGCCGTGCGCGACGTCGTGGTGGTCGGTCGGCCCTCCGAGCGGTGGGGGAGCGAGCCCGTCGCGATCGTGTCGCTGGCCGCTGGCCGCGAGGGCGTCGACGACGAGGAGCTGTTGGCGACCGCCTCGGAGCACATCGCCCGCTACAAGCTGCCCAAGGCGATCCTGCGGGTCGACCACGTCGTCCGCTCGCCCAGCGGCAAGGCGGACTACCGCTGGGCCACGGAGCAGGTCACCGGCTGACCACCCGCGGCCCCGGGGGGTCATACGTCCCGAGGGAAGGGACGTCCTGCCCGTATGACGTCCCGCCGCTCCCGCGCGCCTCGGCTCAGCCGGCCAGGACGCGGGTGAGGAACGAGACCTGGTGCGCCGAGGCGGCGTCGAACCACTGCTTGCCGGGCCAGACGTCGAAGTGGTCGCAGGGGTAGTGGCGCACCTCGGCGCGCGCGTTGAAGGCGGCCTTGGCGGCCGCGCGCGGGGGAGCGCTGCGGTCGAAGTCGGCGATCTGGACCAGCATCGGCACCCGCAGCTGCTTGGCGGCCTTCGCGGCGTCGCGCGAGCCCAGCTCGAGAGCGACGTCTGCGTCGACCTCGTTGACCCAGGTCGGACCGGCGATCGAGAGGTAGTCCTCGTAGCAGCCGTCGAGGGTCAGGGCGCCGACCTCGCCGGGCCGGGCGACGACGGGCATCGTGACCGGCCGGCCGCCGCGGGCACCGCTCACCCTGCTGCGTACGCCGGAGACGGTGGAGCGCAGCATGGTGCTGGGCCGGTGGTGCCCCACGGCGTGGCGGGCCGCGGCGAGGCCGTCGACCAGCGGGGTCAGGCTGACCACCGCGGCCACGTCGTCACGTCCGACGGCCACCTGCAGCACGTGGCCGCCGGCCAGCGAGACGCCCCAGAGCACGACGCGCGAGGCGTCGACGCCGGGGAGTCGCTGCGCCGCGGCGAGAGCGGCGCGGTAGTCGTCGACCTGGTCGTCGACCCGGACCCGCTGGCGGGGGGAGCCCTGGGAGGCCCCGAAGCCGCGGTAGTCGAAGGCGACGACGTCCATCCCGGCCTCGGCGAGGGACTCGGCGAAGGGGACCAGTCCCGAGTCGACGGTGCCGGCGAGGCCGTGGGCCATCACCACCACCGGACGCCCGGCGTCGGTCTCCAGGGCCGAGCCGATTCCGGTCCAGTGCCGGGCCGCGCAGGTGGTGCCGTGGGAGTCGAAGGTGATCTCGTCGTGCTTCATCGCTGCTCCTCGGCGGTGGTCGCGGGCGTGGGGGAGAACAGGGTGCGCAGCCAGATCGCGACGATCGTCTCGACCAGGTCGGTGCGGGGCAGGTCGCCCTGGACGAGGCGTTCCAGCGCCCGGTCGTTGAGCTCGAGCAGCATCGTGGCCAGCGCCAGTGCGTCCGGCCCCTCGGCCGCCCGGCCGGCGGCCCGCTCGGTGCGGACCAGGTCGGCGACCATCGCGGCGAAGGAGGTCCGGTCGGCGTCCCAGAGCTGACGCAGCGTCGCGCTCTGACCCCGAGCCTCCAGCGTGGCGCGGAAGAGGTGGTGGTTCTCCTCCACGGAGTCGAAGAGCGTCTCGACCATGCCCCGGACGCGCTCCTCGGGAGCGACGGTGGCGTCGGCCAGTCGCTTCGTGGCGGCCAGCGCGCCGACGTACACCTCCTCCATGAGGGCCGCCACGGCGAGGTGCTTGGACTCGAAGTAGAAGTAGAACGCCGAGCGGGTCAGCCCCGCGCGCCGCGAGATGTCGGCGATGTTGATCTCGTCCAGCGAGCTCTCGCGCAGCAGCGTGTCGAGGGACTCCAGCAGAGCGGCGCGCCGCTGGTCGCGGACCTTCACGACGCGGCCCCCACGCGGGCGCCGGAGCGGGCCCGGGCGCGGGCGAGGCCGGCCGGGATCTCCTTGGCGCGCAGGTCGTGCTCGTAGATGAAGTAGTCCAGCTGCTGGGTGTGCCGTGGACGGTCCAGGACGTGGCCCATGTACTTCTCGTGGTCGGCGTCGATGACCTGCTCCATCTCCGCGGCCGAGGGCGGCTCGTAGGCCCCGACGGCGTACGCCGCCAGCAGGCGGGCCTGCGCCTCGACGAACGGGAAGAGCGTCGGGGTGGCCTGGGCGAAGCCCATGAAGACCGTGTCGCGGCGCTCGGGCAGGAACATCCGCTTGAAGAGCCGGATGTTGTTCTCGGGGGCGGAGATCACGTCCTCGTCGAAGAACGGGAAGGTGATGTTGTAGCCGGTGGCGTAGACGATGACGTCGAAGTCGGCGCTCGTGCCGTCCTCGAAGTGGACCGTCTCGCCGTCCAGGCGCGCGACGTTGCCCTTCGGGGTGATGTCGCCGGAGCCGAGGCGCAGCGGCAGCTCGACGCTCTGGGTGGGGTGGGCCTCGAAGAACTTGTGGTTGGGCTTGGGCAGCCCGTAGAGCTCGGGGTTGGAGCCGGTCATGAACTGCATCCTCTGCACGAACCAGCGCTGCCACTTCAGCGGCAGGTGCGGCGAGGTGACGTAGTACTTGTCCGCGGGCAGGCCGTAGGTGTACTTCGGCACGATCCAGGCGCTGGAGCGGGTCGAGATCGTGACCTCGTTCTGCAGCGACCTGCTGGACAGCTCCACGGAGATGTCGGCGGCGGAGTTGCCGATGCCGACGACGAGGATGCGCTTGCCCTTGAGGTGCAGCGGCGTCTCGGGGTCGATGTAGTGGTGGGAGTGGATCGACTCGCCGGTGAACTCGCCGGGGAAGTCGGCCATCCGGGGGTCCCAGTGGTGGCCGTTGGCGACCACGAGCAGGTCGACCTCGTCGGTGCTGCCGTCCTGCAGCGCCAGGTGCCAGCCGCCGCCCTCGCGCGGGGTCGCCTTCTCGACGCCGTTCTGGAACGAGATGCGCTCGAGCAGGCCGAAGGCCTCGGCGTAGGAGTCGAGGTAGGCCTTGATCTGGGTGTGGTGCGGGAAGTCCGGGTACTCCTCGGGCATCGGGAAGTCCTTGAAGGACAGTCGGTGCTTGGAGGTGTCGATGTGCAGGGAGCGGTAGGCGCTGGAGTGCCCGTTGGGGTTGCCGAAGGCCCAGTTACCGCCGACGCGGTCCGAGGACTCGTAGCAGGTGTAGTCCACCCCGTAGTCGCTGAGCATCTTGCCGGCGGTCAGGCCGCTGATGCCGGCCCCGATGATCGCTGTGCGCACTGGTCCTCCTGGTGGACCTGGCTCGGTCCCGGTCTGGCCACGCCCTTGACGACGTGACGTGCGGCACACTAGAACGTGTTTTGACACGCGTCAACGAATGAAGGTGGAGCCATCATGAAGACCCGGCTGAGCTGCCCCTGCGGCACGGTGATCAAGGGGACCGACGAGGACGACTTGGTCGAGAAGACCCAGGAGCACCTCGCGGCGGAGCATCCCGGCATGAGCTACGGCCGGGACGAGATCCTCTTCATCGCCACGTGAGCGGCGACGTGAGCGGCGACATGAACGGGGCCGGCGTGGGCTCGCGCCGGGCCGTCGTGGTCGGTGGCGGCTCGGGGATCGGTGCGGCCTGCGCCGTACGCCTGGCGAGCGAGGGGTACGCCGTGGTCGTGGCCGACCGGGACCTGGGCGCGGCCGAGTCGGTGGCGGCCGGGCTCGCCGGCGACGGTCACGTGGCCCGCGCGGTCGAGGTGACCGACGAGACGTCGGTGGCCGCACTGTTCGAGGGCCTGGACGTCGTCCACGCCGTCGTGAACTCCGCCGGCACCAGCACCCTCGGCGAGGTCAAGGACCTCCCCGTCGACCAGTTCCGCGCGGTCGTCGACGTGAACCTGGTCGGCGGGTTCCTGGTCCTCCAGCAGGCCGCCCGGCACCTGGTGCGCGGGGGAGCGGTGGTCAGCCTGACCTCCCTCAACGCCCGGCAGCCCGGCGGCGGCATGGGCGCCTACTGCTCGGCGAAGGCGGGCCTGGCGATGCTCACCGAGGTCGCGGCCCTCGAGCTGGGGCCCGCGGGCATCCGCGTCAACGCCGTCTCGCCCGGCCTCGTGGTCACGCCGCTCACCGCTCCCGCGATGGACATCCCGGGCGTCAAGGACGACTACGTCGCCAACACCCCGCTGGGGCGCCCGGGGACGCCGGAGGAGGTGGCCGCCGCGGTGTCGTGGCTGTGCTCGGAGGAGTCGTCCTGGATGACCGGTGAGGTCATGGACCTCAACGGCGGCGCGCACACCCAGCGCTACCCCGACCTGCTCGGGCACGTGAACCGGATGCTCGGCACGTGAAGGGCCTCTCGTGAGGGGCCCGGGCTTCGCCGGCCAGCACGCGATCGTCACCGGGGGCGGCTCCGGGATCGGGGCGGCGCTGTGCCGCGCGTTCGCGGCTGCCGGAGCGAGTGTCGTCGTCGCCGACGTCGACCTCCCGGCCGCGCAGCGGGTCGCGGACTCCCTGGGGCACCGCGGGACGGCCCGACGGCTCGACGTCACCGATGCGGCCGACGTGCAGGCGTGCGTCGACGAGGTCGTGGCCGAGCACGGTCGCCTCGACCTGATGGTCAACAACGCCGGGATCACCTGGGGCTCGCGCACCGAGGAGCTCAGCGTGGAGCAGTGGGACCGGATCATCGACGTGAACATCCGCGGCGTCACGCACGGCGTGGCAGCGGCGTACCCGCTCATGGTGCGGCAGCGCGGCGGGCGCATCGTCAACACCGCCTCGATGGGCGGGCTGATGCCGGCGGGCCTGATCACGAGCTACTGCATGACCAAGCACGCGGTCGTGGGCCTGAGCCTGAGCCTGCGCAGCGAGGCCGTGCACCACGGCGTCGGCGTGACCGCGGTGTGCCCCTCGGCGGTGGAGACCCCGATCCTCGACTCCGGCCAGCAGGGTGGCTTCGACGGACGCCGCTACTACCTGACCGGCCAGGGCATGTCGAAGGCCCTGGACCCCGACGAGCTGGCCGACGCCGTGCTCCGCGGCGTCGCCCGCGACGAGGCCCTGGTGATCGCGCCGTCGCGCTCGAGGGTGACCTACGCCGTGGGGCGCCTGGCTCCCGGCTTCGCGCGACGGATGACCGCCCGCTTCGTCGGGCAGCAGATGGAGGCCATGAGGTGAGCCCCGTGAGTCCAGGGACGGCAGTGCAGTACCCGGAGCTGGCCGGCTACGGCCTGGCCGGCCACACCGACTCCCCGCGCGACGTGGTCGCCGAGGCGCGGCTCGCCGAGGAGATCGGGCTCGGCTCGCTCTTCCTCTCCGAGCGGTTCAACGTCAAGGACGCCGGGGTGATGGCCGGCGCGGTCGCCGGTGTCACCGAGCGGCTCGGCATCGCGACCGCCGCGACCAACCACGTCACCCGGCACCCGCTGGTGACCGCCACGATGGCCACGACGGCGCACCGGATGAGCCAGGGCCGCTACGCGCTGGGTCTCGGACGCGGCTTCGACGTGCTGTTCGACCTGATGGGGCTCCCGCGCATCACCGGCGCCCAGATGGAGGACGCGATCGGCATCTACCGCCGGCTCTGGCGCGGCGAGTCCGTCGTCGGGCACGAGGGGCCCGCCGGGAGCTACCCCTACCTCCACCAGGACAGCACCTTCGACGAGCGGATCCCGGTGCTGATGATGGCCATCGGCGACAGGTCGCTGGAGCTCGCCGGCCGGGTCGCCGACGGGGTCGTGCTGCACACCTTCCTCACCGACGAGGCGCTGGCGCGGATGGTGCGGGTGGTCCGCGACTCCGCCGAGCGCGCCGGGCGCGACCCGGCCTCGGTGCGGGTCTGGTCGGTGCTCGCCACGATCGAGGACTCCATCGACGAGCAGGCGCGGCTGCGCAAGCTGGTCGGGCGGCTGGCGACGTACCTCCAGGGCTACGGTGCCGTCCTGGTGAGGGCCAACGGCTGGGACCCCGAGGTGCTCCGACGGTTCCGTGAGGACCCGTTCGTGACCGGGTACGCCGGTGCGTTCGACGCCGTCGGCACCCCCGACGACCTGCAGCAGCTCGCCGACCGGCTGCTCCCCGCCGAGTGGCTGGCTGCCTCCGCGACCGGGTCGGCGCAGCAGTGCGCCGCCCGGATCCAGGACCAGCTCGACGCCGGCGCGGACTCCGTGGTGCTGCATGGCGCCACCCCGACCGAGCTGCGTCCGGTCGTGGAGGCATGGGCGCCGCTGCGCGCGGCCGGCCTCGACGCGTTGCCCGCCAACCCGGGGTGGATGTCATGAGCGGGGCTCCGTCGTGGGCGGTCGCGACCGCAGACGACGTCACCCCCGACTGGCTGTCCGACCTGGTGGGGAGGCGGGTGGACGCGGTCGACGTCACCCAGGTCGGCACCGGCCAGATCGGCACCTGCTACCGCATCCGCCCCACCGGCGACCCGGGCCTGCCCGGCAGCCTGCTCCTCAAGCTGCCCGACCCCGGCTCGCGCGAGCTGCTCGCCGGTGCCTACCGGATGGAGCTGATGTTCTACGACCGGATCGCCCCCACGCTGGCCTGCCGCGTCCCCGCCGTGCACGGCGCCCGCATCGAGGAGGAGACCGGCCACTTCGTGCTGCTGCTCGAGGACCTCGCGCCCCTGGAGCAGGGTGACCAGGTGGCTGGTGCCAGCCCGGCCCAGGTCCGTGACGCGGCGGTCAACCTCGCCGGCCTCCACGGGCCCCGCTGGTGCGACGAGACGCTGCTGGAGCTGCCGGGCCTGACGCTCAACGACGAGGACAGCGTGGCGCTCCTGGAGGAGATGTACCCCGCCACGATGGACCTGTTCCTCGACGGCCTGGGCGACCTGGTCGACGCGGCGACCGCCGAGACGCTGCGTGGGTGCGTGCCCGGGACCCGGGACTGGCTGCTGGGCAGGCCCGGACGCTTCGGCCTCGTCCACGGCGACTACCGCCTCGACAACCTGATGTTCACCCCCGGCGGTGGCCACGGGGAGGTCGCGGCGCTCGACTGGCAGACCCTCTCGCTGGCGCTGCCCGCCAGGGACCTCGCCTACCTCGTGGCCACCTCGCTGGAGCCCGAGGTGCGACGGTCCTGCGAGGAGGAGGTCGTGGCGGCGTACCACGCCAGGCTCGTGGAGCTGGGCGTCGAGGGCTACGACCTCGCGACGTGCTGGGACGACTACCGCTTCGCCCAGCTGCAGGCGCCGCTGGTCGCCTCCTTCGGCTGCGCCTACGGTCAGCGCACCGAGCGGGGGATGAGGATGTTCGCCGCCATGGTCCGTCGTGCGGCTGCCGCCATCCGCGACCTGGGGACCCTGGACCTGGTCTGAGCAGCGCGAGCCCACCCCGCTCACCCCTCCGGGGGGTTCGACGCCGGCAACGGGCGCCGGGGCCGCCGAGGTGGTGAGATGTCCCGGTGAACGCGCACGACGCCGGGGGACCGGCCGGCCCCGACGTCGAGCAGGTCATGTGGCAGCTGGCGGTCGACGCGGCCGGCATCGGTGCCTTCGACTGGGACCTGAGCACCGGGGAGCTGCGCTGGGACGACCGGCTGCTGGCCGTGTTCGGGATGACCCGTGAGCAGTTCGGCGGGACCATCGAGGCCTTCAACGACGCCCTGCACCCCGACGACCTGCCCCGCGTGAGCGCGGCGCTGGAGCAGGCGATCGCGACGTGCGGGGAGTACGTCGCGGAGTACCGCATCATCCCGCCGGGGGGAGAGCAGAGGTGGGTAGCGGCTCGAGGGCGGGCCATCGCCGGCGAGGACGGCCGGGCCGGGCGGCTGATCGGTGCGGCGTACGACACCACCGCCACCGTGGAGGCGGAGGCGGTGGTGGCCAGGACGCTTGAGTCGATGCCGACCGCCTTCTTCCACCTGGGGCGCGACTGGCGGTTCACGATGGCCAACTCCGAGGCGCTGCGGCTGCTGCAGATGCCTCGACACGAGCTGCTCGGCGCGGTCATCTGGGAGGCCTTCCCCTCGGCGGTCGACAGCGACTTCGAGCGGCACTACCGCAAGGCGATGGAGTCCGGTGAGCCGGTGGGCTTCGACGCCTACTACCCCGAGCCCCTGGACGCCTGGTACGAGGTGCGGGCCTGGCCGAGCCCGGACGGTCTCGGCGTCTACTTCAACGACGTGACGGCCCGGCACCGCGCCCAGCAGCAGATGCGGGTCATCGCCGAGCGCGACGAGCTGCTCGCGCGGGTCACCACGGAGCTGACCGGCACCCTGGAGCCCAGCGAGGCGCTGCACCGTCTGGCGCGGCTGCTGGTCCCACGGCTGGGCGCCGCCGCCGCTGCCGCGCTCGTGGACACCGCCGCGCTCGACGGTCGCTTCGCGGTCCTGCGGCAGGTCGGTGGGTGGCACGTGCAGGACGAGACCGACGTGCGGGGACGCAGCGGTGCCGGCTCGGTCCAGTTCCTGCCCCGCGAGGTGATGGCCTCGCTGGACCGCGACCGCGTCGTCACCGACGTGACCGACCCGACGCTGCGCGCCGCGCTGGTCGCCGACGCGCTGCCCGACGTCACCGGCCCCGTCGTCGCCCTGCCGCTGCGCGGCCGCGAGCGGCTGGTCGGGGTGGTCGTGGTCGCGGCGCGACCGGACACGGAGTTCAGCGAGGAGGAGCTCGACACCCTGACCGCGATCGCCTCCCGGGCGGGTCTCGCCATCGACAACGCGCGGCTCTTCGCCGAGCAGCGCGACCTTGCCGAGGGCCTCCAGCGCAGCCTGCTCAGCCGTGCCCCGCACCCCGAGGGCCTCGAGGTCGCGGTCTGCTACGAGGCGGCCGCGCACACCGCGCAGGTCGGCGGCGACTGGTACGACGCCTTCGTGCTCGAGTCCGGCGACACCGTGGTGGTCGTCGGTGACGTGGTCGGGCACGACACCGAGTCCGCGGCGGCGATGGGGCAGATGCGCAGCCTGCTGCGCGGCATCGCCGTGCACTCCGAGGAGGGCCCCGCGGACCTGCTGCGCGGCGTCGACAAGGTGCTGCACCGGCTGGGGTCCCAGACGACGGCGACCGCGCTGGTCGCCCGCATCTCCGCCGAGGACGACGAGACCGGGGCGCGGTCCGTGCGGTGGTCGAGCGCGGGTCACCCGCCCCCGGCGGTGCGCGGCGCGGACGGGGACTGCCGCCTCCTGGAGAGCGGCGCCGACGACCTGCTGCTCGGGCTGGACCCGACCGCCGAGCGCACCGAGTCCACGGCGGTGCTCGCGCACGGGGCGCTGCTGGTGCTCTACACCGACGGCCTGGTCGAGCGTCGCGGTGAGGATCTCGACGTCGGCCTGGAGCGGTTGTGCGAGACCGCCGGATCGCTGGAGCTCGACGAGCGGGTCCCGCTGTCGACGTGGAGCGACGGGCTGGTGGCCGCGATGGTGCCCGCCGACAAGCGCGACGACGACGTCGCCCTCGTGGCCGTGCGGGTCGGGGAGGAGCTGCCCAGGGCGGCGGTCGAGCCCGACCGCGCTCCGGCGCGCGAGCACGCCACCGCGGTGATGCTGCCCGCCGACCCGACCAGTGTCGGTCGAGCCCGCCGGGTGGTGCGCGAGGCGATCGCCGAGCAGGGCACCGTGGTGGTCGACCGCTCCGGTGAGGTCCAGCCCGTCGACGACGAGGCGATGCTGGCCACCTCCGAGCTGGTCACCAACGCGCTCGTGCACGCCGGCACCTCCGTGCTGCTGAGGGTCACCGCCGGCCCGCGCGGCGTCCGGGTCGAGGTCCAGGACGGCAGCGCCCACAGCCCGGTGCCGCGCGCCCACTCGGTGACCTCGGCCACCGGTCGCGGGCTGCGGCTGGTCGACTCCGTCGTCGACCGGTGGGACGTGTCGCGGCACCCCGACGGCAAGACGGTGTGGTTCCAGATCGGGGTGCCCCCGGGTCTCGAGGTCGCACCCGACGAGCCCGCGGCGGGCTCGGTGCCCGGTCGGCGCGTCGTGCTGCAGCGGGTGCCGCTGCTCATGCACTGGGCCTGGCAGGAGCACGCGGCGGCGCTGCTGAGGGAGTACCTCCTCATGGTCCTGGCCGAGGATCCCGCGGCCCTGGAGACGCACGCGGCCGCCAGCGACGCGCTCGACCTGCTGCGCGAGGGGGTGCCGGCGCCTCCCTCGGCCGAGGGCGGACCGGACGCCGTGCTGTCCATCGCCGAGGACGGACCCGAGGCCGCTGCCGAGGTGGTGCTGGAGGTCCCCGAGCGCTCGGTGGCCAGCTTCGCCGCCCTGGACCGCACGCTGGCCGCGGCGGTGGCCGCCGCCCGCGACGGCCGGTTGCTGGGGCCGCCCACGCAGCCTGAGATCGAGCAGCTGCGCGAGTGGCTGTGCGGCGAGGTGGCCCGGCAGGCGGTGGACGGCGCCGAGCCGCAGGCCTGGCCCGGCACCGTCGCGCCCAGCGGCGTACGACGGGTGGTGGAGGAGACCGTAGGTGCCCAGCTCCTCGAGGGCGCGGGGGCGGCGCTGCTGGCCGACGAGGAGTCGGTGCTGGTGGGCGTGACGCCTCAGGCGCTCGCGCTGCTGGGGTACGCCGACGAGCACGAGCTCCTTGGGCGCCCGGTCCTCGCGGTGGTGCCACCGAGGTTCCACCAGGCGCACGTCGCCGGCACGACCCTGCACGCCACCAACGGCCGCGACGTGCTGATGGACGTGCCGTTGCAGGTGCCGGTGGTGCACGCCGACGGTGAGGAGCGCGTCCTCGGCATCCGGGTGACCGCCCACCGCACGGGCAGCCAGGCCTACTTCCTGGCCAGGCTCAGCCCCGCTGTCGCACCTCCGGGCTGAACCGCCCGCCGAAGGCGCGCAGGGGCAGGTCCGCGCTGGTGATGATGCCGGGCCGTGCCTCGTGCACAGCCCGGATCGAGTGCAGCGCGGGCATGCCCGTGACCGTCATGCCCAGGGACGCGAAGTCCTCGGGCCTGGACAGGTCGTTGCCGGGGCCGGGGAAGACCATGTGCTTGTTGTAGATCTGCGGGTCGCCGGTGACCTGGGTGATGTAGCACCCCTTGATGTCCCAGCTGGGATCGGTGTGCGGCGTCATCTGCCACTCCAGGTGGGTCTCCACGCGCGGCACGTCGTCGACGACTCCGACGAACTTGATGTAGCTGCCGCCGAGCGAGCCCTTCGGCAGGTGGTACCACCCGAGGTCGACGTCCTTGGTGCAGGCGCCGAGCTCGTACTCGAAGCGGACCTCGTCGAGCTCGAGCCCGAAGCAGTCGGCCTTGAGGTGGACCGAGTCGGCGAAGACCTCGGTGAACCTCTGCAGCATCGCGGGGAGGGCGGGGTCGTCGACGGGGCGGCCGTAGCCGACCTCGCGCCAGGTGTCGGCGGAGTGGTGGCAGGAGACGTCGACGGACTCGATGGTGGTGACGTTGGTGATGTCGGCGACGTCGGCGGTGCACACGACGCCCAGGATCTGGTTGAGGCCGGGGTTCATGCCGGTGCCGTAGAACGTCGAGCCGCCCGCCTCGCACGCGGCCGCGATGAGCTCGCTGACCCTGCGGCCCGACGGGTGGGGGTGGTTGGTGTCGCGGTGGTAGCCGGTGATCCAGTCGGCGGTGGTCACGACGTCGATGCCGGCCTCGAGCACCTTCACGTAGAGGTCCTCGTCGGGGAAGACGCCGTGGAAGGTGAGGACGTCGGGACGGGCGGCGATGATCTCCTCGACGGTGCCGGTGGCGATCACCCCGATCGGGTCGCCACCGACGATCTCGCCGGCGTCGCGGCCGATCTTGTCGGCGGTGTAGCAGTGCAGACCGACCAGCTCGAGGTCCGGGTGGCGCTGGATGCGACCGATCATCTCGCTGCCGAGGTTGCCGGTGGCGACCTGGAAGAGGCGGATGGGCTGGCTCATGCGGGGGCCTCCTGGCTGCTGGGGGTGCTGGCGGTGCTCGGGGTGTCGGCCGGCGGGTAGAACTGCTGGGCCCAGGTGCGCAGGGCGGTGAAGCCGGGGTACTCCCCGCGCGAGAGGGCTGCGGGGGAGGCGTACTTCTGGTGCGACCAGATGACCAGGTCGGCCTCGACCTGCTCGATGACGCCGCGGGCGTGCTTGTCGGCGGACTCGGAGTGGTCCCGGTCGTCGCCCTCGCGGCGGCCGATCCACACGCTGAAGCGGACGTCGCAGGTCGAGTCGTCGACCGGCGTCGTGGCAAGCACGGTGCGGTTGTCGATCATCCCCCAGGACTTGGTCACCGCCAGGCCGACGCCGCAGTTGAGCGCCTCGACGCCCGAGTCGATGTCCTCGATCGAGCCGCCCGCGTCGCGTTCGTCGAAGGTGATGGTGAAGTCGACGAAGGCGATCGGGTCCTCGAACTCCTGGCGGGTGAACTTCGGGACGATCGGCACCTGGTGGACGTACTTGAAGTGCGCGAAGTCCACGCCGTTCTCCAGGACGTACTGCGGGTGCAGCTCGAGGCTCGTGTCGAGCAGGCGGGCGTGCTCGCAGAGCGGGTAGTAGTCCTGCGGGCCGGTGGTCTCCCCGTCGCTGGCCCCGTCGCTGGCCCCGTCGCTGGCGAAGCCGGTGAACACGTCGGGGACGTCGAAGTGCGGGGGGCGGCGGTCGACGTCGTGCCAGACGTAGATCGACTCGTTGCGCTCGACCACCGGCATGGTGTTGATCCGCTTGCCCAGGTTGGGCCGGTCCTCGTAGGGGATGCAGTGGTTGCGGCCCTGCTCGGTCCACTCCCAGCCGTGGAAGGGGCAACGGATGCGGTCCTCGACGACGGTGCCGCCGTAGCCCAGGTGGGCCCCGAGGTGCTCGCAGTAGGCGTCCATGACGGTGACGCGACCGGAGTGGCCGCGCCAGGCGACCAGGTCGCGCCCGAAGTAGCGCATCCGGTGCACCTGCCCGACCCGGACCTCGTCGGACCAGGCGACCTGGAACCAGCCGGTGGGGTTCATCGGGAGCGTGGGCTTCACGGTGTCGACCTCATGCTCGTCCTCGTGTGTAGAATCTGTGTTCTGGTGAACAGAACCACTGTTCTGATCTGGTCGTCAAGGGGTCTGGGAGGTCCGTGATGACGTCAGGGACGTCGGTCGCCGAGGAGCGCGCCGCCCTCTATCGCGAGCGCGTGCTCGACGCCGCGGAGCGCGAGTTCGCGAGGGTCGGGTACGCCGACGCGCGGATGCCCGACGTGGCGCGGGAGGCCGGGCTGTCGCTGGCCACGGTCTACAAGACCTTCGCCGGCAAGGCCGAGATCTGGGACGAGCTGCAGGGCTCGCGGATGGCCGGGCTGCTCGAGACGGTCGCCGCGGCCACCGCCGGCCGGGTCGGCCTGGAGCGGCTGCTCGCCGGGGTCGGGTCGACAGCGTCGTACCTCATGGAGCGGCCGGACTACCTCGCGATGAGCCTGCGGGTCGGCACGGCGTGGGCCAGCGCCGAGGGTGTCGGGGTGCAGCGCACGGTGTGGTCGGACGGGCTGCGCACCATCGAGGAGGGGTACGCCGCCGCGGCACGTGCCGGCGACGTGGCTCCGCTCCGTCCGGCCGTCGCCGCGGGCCTGGTCGTCTCGGCCCTGCAGGTGTGGCTCTCGGACTGGCTGCGCTCGGGCCAGGACCGCCCCGCCGCCGACGTCGTCACCGAGCTGGTGGACCACCTGGAGCGGTCACTGCGGAGCTGAGTCCGCGGCCGGCGGCTCGAGGGCCAGCAGGTCCAGCAGGGCGCGGCCGTCGAACAGCACGCCGCGCGGGACGCCGGGGGCCGGTGTCTCGCCAGGGGCGCCGCTCCACGGGTCCGCGGTGAGTCGCACCTCCCGGCAGCCGTAGCGGTCGATGACGACGCCGGTGAGGTTGCCGTCATCCGTGGCGAGGACCAGCACGGTCCGCGGGCCCAGGTCCGCTGTGCAGCCGTACTCCGGCGGCGGCGACCGCAGGGCGTTGGTGGCGTCGACGACGTCGGGCAGCAGCGCTGCGTCCACCTCGGTGGGGCCGTCGGCGAGGTCCCATGTGTAGAAGGTGCCGTTCCCGCTGTCGCGTGGGCGACCGACGGCCTGGTAGGTGCAGGTCCAGGCGCGCGCCTGCGGACTGAGCCCGGGCGAGTCGGCAGCGGCGGTGCTGGACCCGAAGCCGTACCCGTCATCGTCCTCGGGCTCGGGCAGCGACGGAGGGCAGGGCCCTCGGGAGTCGAGCTCGGCCGACGCCGGGTCCTCAGCCTGCTCGCCGGCGTCCCCGCCGGTCCGCCACGTCCAGAGACCCACCGCCACGGCGACGACGAGGGCGCTCGCCGCCAGGGCGGCGAAGAAGGCACGCAGGGACATCGTCGACGCTCCTAGTCAGGTTGGAAGAGTTGACCGTACGACGCCGGGGGGGCTGCGCTGGGTTCCGTCCGCGAGTCGCGAACCCGTCGCTGGTCGAGCAGCGAGGAGCGCCAGCGACGAGCGTCGTCGAGACCCGGTGAGACCAGAAGCAACCGTCACCCACGCCGGTCTACGTCCGCAGGCGCCCGGATCTCTTGGGGTCGTGGACCATCGCGTGGTGGGCCGAGCAGTAGAGCCGCCCGTCCTTGACGCTGGTGCCGCCGCCTTCTGACCAGGGGATGACGTGGTGGACGTGGCACCTGCTCGGCGGGGCGTCGCAGCCCCCGACGACGCAGGTCTTGTCGCGCTGCGCGATCGCGAGCCGCTGGGCCCGGG
>Ga0208834_100053_pt1 | contig 57723 bp, 51 predicted proteins | sample DeeseametaMP1787_FD_184182 | JGI IMG/M metagenome (GOLD analysis project Ga0208834, IMG submission 184182) | Marine microbial communities from the Deep Pacific Ocean - MP1787 (SPAdes) | ecosystem: Environmental > Aquatic > Marine > Oceanic | place: North Pacific Ocean | collected 2011-05-03 | reverse complement strand
CGCGCCGATCGATCTCGCGCAGTTCCTTCTTGCGATAGATGTATTCGGCGTTCTCGGAGCGGTCACCCTCGGCCGCGGCCGCGGACAAGGCGCGGACGACCTCGGGCCGGCGACGGCGCCAGAGGTGGTCGAGCTCGTCACGCAGCCGCGCGTGACCCTGGGGGGTGATGTAGGGACTGGCCAAGGCAGCGGGAGTCTTAGTGGCCCAGCTTGCCGCCCATCGTGCCCGGCAAGGAGCCGGGCGGCGGCGGCAGATCGTCCGGCACGAAGAAATCAGGCGCGAGCTCGGTTTCGTCGGGGTTCACCTGGTACTGGCTGAAATCGCGGACACCGGCGTCGTAGAGCACGATGTCGTCCATGCAATGCTGGCCGGTGAACTCGCGCGACGGCTTGGTCAGGATGACATGAGCGGCATCCGCCATGATCTCCGGCGTGCGGCTCTTCGCCACCAGCATGTCGCCGCCCAGCAGGTTTGCCACGGCAGCCGTTGCGATCGCGGTACGCGGCCAAAGCGTGTTGAACGCGATGCCGTCGCGCTTGAACTCCTCCGCCATTGCCATGGCGTAGATGCTCATCGTGTACTTCGCCAGCGAATACGCGGGATGCGGCGCAAACCATTTCGGGTCCATGTCCAGCGGCGGCGACAGATTCAGCACATGCGGATTGGCTGCTTTTTTCAGATGCGGGATGCAGCAGCGGCTCACCAGGTAGGTGCCGCGACCGTTGATCTGGTGCATCAGGTCGTAGCGCTTCATCGGCGTATCCAGCGTGCCGGTCAACATGATGGCGCTGGCGTTGTTCACACAGATGTCGATGCCGCCGAACGTCTCGACCGTCTGGTCCACGGCGGCCTGTACGGCATCTTCATCGCGAATATCGCAGACCACCGGCAGCGCCTTGCCGCCTGCCGCCTCGATCTCTTCAGCAGCCGTGTGAATCGTGCCGGGCAGCTTTGGATGCGGCTTGTCGGTCTTCGCCGCAATAGCGACGTTGGCGCCGTCTTTCGCCGCCCGCAGTGCAATCGCCAGCCCGATGCCACGCGATGCGCCGGATACGAATAAAGTCTTCCCTGCCAGGGAACCGGATGTCTCGGCCATGAGGTCTCCTACACCAACTCTTGAGTGAATGCGGCTAGAGTAACGCAGCCGGTCGGTGAGGCACCTACCCGGCGCCGGTCGCTCGATGCGGCCGGTGCGGAACTTTCCGGCGGCTTGAAAATCCACAACACAGCCCCCAACAGCGCGACATCGTGATTCGGGCGCGAAACCCGACGCGACGGCTTGTTGCTGCCACGCGCAGACAAGCGGGGCCACTTTCAACACCAAGAAGAGTGAGACAGGGATGCTGAATGTTCAGTCACTGAGCCGGCGCTTCGGGGCGCTGGTGGCGGTCGATCAGCTGTCGTTCGAGGTCGGACCGGGCGAAGTGCTCGGGTTTCTCGGCCCCAACGGCGCGGGCAAATCGACCACGATGAAAATGATCACCGGGTTTTTAACCCCTTCCTCCGGAACCGCGAGCATCTGCGGTCACGACATTCAAACTGAGACCGTCGCCGCCAAGCGCGCGCTGGGTTATCTGCCCGAGGGCGCTCCCGCCTACGGCGACATGACTGTGACCCAGTTCCTGCGGTTCATCGCCAGGATTCGCGAGATCCCCGCGGCGCAGATCAGCCAGCGGATCGACGCCGTGATCGACACGATCCAGTTGCAGGCGGTGGTCGACCGGCCGATCGAAGCCTTGTCCAAGGGCTACAAGCGACGTGTCGGACTCGCTCAGGCGATTCTTCACGACCCGCAGGTGCTGATTCTCGACGAACCCACCGATGGCCTGGACCCCAATCAGAAGCACGAGGTTCGCAAGCTGATTCAGAGCATGGCGAAGGACAAGGTCATCGTCGTGTCGACACACATCCTGGAGGAAGTGCCGGCCGTTTGTACCCGCGCGATGCTGATCGCCAAGGGGCGGGCGCTATTCGATGGCACGCCGGAGGAGCTGAGCGCCCGGTCGCGCTACCACCAGGCGGTGACCGTACACCTGGACGCTGTCGATGAAGCCGCCAGCGCGCTGCAGTCGCTGGACGGCGTCGATACGGTCGAGAAGACCACGCGCGGCGTCACCGTGTTCCCGCAATCCGGGGTTAGCCTGATCGCACCGGTCAACCAGATGGCTCGCGAAAAAGGCTGGCAGACCCACTCGATCTTTCAGGAGCCGGGCCGTCTGGACGACGTGTTCCGCACGCTCACGGAGGCCGCGTAATGAACCACGTCAAGACCTTGTTCCAACGTGAACTCGCCGCCTATTTCGCGACGCCACTGGCCGTCGTGTTCATTGTGATCTACCTCGCGCTAACCGGCGTGTTCACGTTCTATCTGGGTAATTTCTACGAGCGCGGCCAGGCCGACCTGCAACCGTTTTTCACGTTCCATCCATGGCTTTACCTGCTGCTGGTACCGGCGATTGCGATGCGCCTCTGGGCGGAGGAACGCAAGTCCGGAACCATCGAGCTGTTGCTGACCTTGCCGGTGACCATGTGGCAGGCGGTGCTGGGCAAGTTCCTGGCCGCCTGGGTCTTTCTCGGCATCGCCCTGGCCCTGACGTTCCCGATGTGGCTGACGGTCGCCTATCTCGGTGCACCCGACCACGGCGTCATTGTCGCCAGCTACATCGGCAGCTGGCTGATGGCGGGGGCCTATCTGTCGGTGGGCGCCTGCATCTCCGCGCTGACCAAGAACCAGGTCATCGCCTTCGTCGCGACGCTGGTCGTCTGCCTGCTGTTCACGCTGGCCGGCTTTCCGCTGGTGCTCGATGCCTTCTCCGGCTGGGCGCCCGTGGGTTTGGTGGAGCTGGTGTCCTCGCTGTCCTTCCTGTCGCATTTCCAGGCGATTAGCAAGGGCGTGCTGGCTGCCAACGACCTCGTCTACTTCATCGTCGTCATCACCGCCTGGCTGGTTGCCGGCGCGATGCTGATCGACCTCAAGAAAGCGGAATAACATGAACCAGACCAAACTCTTCTCGCGATGGGGTCTGGCGCTGGTCGCGGTGATCGCCCTTGCCGTCATCGCCCTGGCCAACACGCTGCTCTCCGGCGCCCGCGTGGACCTCACGAAAAACAATCTCTACACCCTGTCCGACGGTGCGAAGAACATTCTTCGCGACCTGGATGAGCCGATTAACCTGTACTTCTTCTACTCGCGCGAGGCGGCCAGCGATGTGCCGACGATCAGCACCTACGCGGCGCGGGTGCGGGAGATGCTGCGGGCGATGGAAGACATCGGCGGCGATCAGGTTCGTCTGACCGAAATCGACCCGGAACCGTTCTCCGAATCCGAAGACCGCGCCGCGGAATTCGGCTTGCAAGGCGTTCCGCTGGATGCTGGCGAGACCCTCTACTTCGGCCTGGCCGGCACGAATTCCGTCGATGAGGTGCAGACGATTCCGTTCTTCCAGCTCAATCAGGAATCGTTGCTGGAATACGATTTGGCCAAGCTGATCTACCAGCTGTCGCAGCAGTTCAAGCCGACGCTAGGCCTGATCAGCGGCCTGGACATGGGCGGCGGGTTCGACCCGCAGACCATGCAGCCTGGCCGCGAGTGGATGATCCTGGATCAACTGCGGCAGTTCTTTGATCTGCGCGACATCGAGCCGGACGCCGAGTCGATTCCCGAGGATGTGGAATCGCTGATGATCGTCCACCCGGCCGGCTTGTCCGAAGCGCTGCTCTACGCCATCGACCAGTTCGTGCTGGCGGGCGGCGGTGCGCTGGTCTTCGTCGACCCCTTTGCGGAAACCGCCGCCCAGGGGTCGATGGGGATGGCCGACGACCCCAAGCCGACGAGCTCGGACCTCGCCCGTCTGCTCGGCGCCTGGGGCCTGAGCATGGATACGCAGCAGGTTGTGGTCGACGGCGCAAATGCGCTGGCCGTGCAATCGCGCGGCGGCGCGCCGTCTTACCACCTGGGCCTGATCGGCCTGGGTGGCGACATGCTGAGTCAGGACGACGTGGTCACCCAGGGGCTGGACGCTGTGAACTTCGGTTACGCCGGCGCGCTGACCGCGGCGCAGGACGCATCGCTGGAGATCACCCCGATCATCCAGTCCAGCGCCCAGTCCGCCTTGATTCCGGCATTCCGAATCCAGCCGGGTATGGACCCGAACAATCTCCGGCGCGGGTTCTCGCCGACCGGCGATCGCTATGCCCTCGCGGTACGCCTGCGGGGCAATGCGCCGTCTGCCTACGGCGAAACACCACCCGAGGCGATGGAAAACCCGGATCACCTAAGCGAATCTGCCGAGCCGATCAACCTGGTCGTGGTGGCCGATACCGACCTGTTGCGAGACAACCTCTGGGTGCAGGTGCAAAGCTTCTTCGGCCAGACGATGGCGACGCCCTTTGCCAGCAATGGCGATCTGGCGATCAACGCCGTGGACAATCTGCTGGGTTCGTCCGACCTGATCGGCATCCGCGCCCGCGCCAGTTTTTCGCGCCCCTTCGAGGTCGTCGAACAACTCAAGCGCCGGGCGGAAGGCCGCTACCTGGACACCGAGCAGGAACTGCAGGCCGCGTTGCGTGAGACCGAACGCAAGATCACCGAACTGCAAAGCCAGGGGACCGACGGCGATGCCTTCATTCTCACGCCGGAGCAACAGGATGCGATCGAGCAATTCCGCGAGGAGAAGCTGCGGATTCGCCGGCAGCTCCGCGATGTCCAGCACGAGCTGAACAAGGACATCGAGCGTCTCGGCACGACCCTGAAATTCATCAACATCGGCCTGGTGCCCTTGTTGCTCGCCCTCGGCGCGCTGGTCATCGGCTGGCGTCGCGCCCATCGGAGAGCCCAATGAAATCGCAAACGTTTTTCGCCGGATTGGCGCTGGCCGCCATATTGGTCCTCGCCGCCGTCGCCCTCGGCGACCGCCACCCCGGCGAGGTCAACGACGGCCAACCGCTGCTGCCGACGCTGGCCGAGCAGCTGAACGATGTCAGCCGAATCCGCATCCAGGGTGATGCCGATCAGACCGTCACGCTCGTGCGAGAACAGGAACGCTGGCGCGTCGGCGAACGTGACTATCCCGCGGACATCGGCAATATCCGTGAGCTGCTGATCAGCTTGTCCGAAGCCTCGACACTGGAGGAAAAGACCAGCAACCCGACGCTCTACGAACGACTCGGCGTGCAGGATCACGGCACCGGCGAGACCGCCAACAAGCAGATCCTGATCTGGGCCGGCGACCAGCAACTGGCCGGCATCCTGCTCGGCAAGAACGCCAGCCAGCCGCGCGGCACTTATGTACGGCTGGTGGGCGGCGACACCAGCGCGCTGGCCGATCGCGTACTGGTCGCCAGCGCCGACATCACGCAATGGCTGGACAAGAGCTTGATCAACGTGGCGCCGGGGGATATCGAAGCCGTGCAGGCCACGCCGGCGGATGGAACGCCATACTCGCTACGGCGCGATGGCGAGGACCTGGGCCTGGAAGACCTGACAGACGACGAAGCGGAAAAAGCGGCAACAGTGGCGCGTGTCGGCCGCGTGTTGCAGAACCTGCGGCTGGAAGACGTGCTCGCAAATGATGCTGAGGAGAATGCCCAGGTACCGGCCGATGGCTGGTCGCAACAGGTGTTTACGCTCGGTGACGGCAGCACGGTCACCGTGCAAACGGCCGAGGCCGGCGACGACAGGTTGCTGCGTCTGGATATCGCAGCCGCCGACGAGGCAGATTCCGAACTGACCCGTGCGGCGCAGCGTACGTCTGGCCGGATCTTCACGATCCAGGGTTACAAGTTCAACGACACGAGCTTGTCGCGCGACGATCTGGTGGAGTCGACCCGCGACGACGACAGCTAATTGTTTGTAACGCACATAAAAAAGCCGGGGCTCTTGCCCCGGCTTTTTTTGGCGTTGGATTGACGCCCTAGCTGTTGTTGATGGTAATCAACGGACCGGAGACCGGCAGACCCGCCACTTGGGCGGCGCTACCGGTATCGTCACCCGTCGCCGCGACGCTGGTCAGCGTCATCCGGTAGGTGATCGTCGCCGGGTCGCCATCATCGCCGCCGGAGAACGAACTGCTACCACCACAGGCGGTCAGCGAGGCCACACCGGCAACCACCGCGACAAGCAGCAGCTTGCGACGTGACAAACCGGCCGCCCCGGCCAGACCGATCAGCATCAAACCGCTGCCCGCAAACATCTGCATGCCAAGAACCGAAGCCGTTGTCGTACCGAAATCGACGGTGACGATCAGGCTCTCGGCCGCGGCCGAATCCAGCGTTCTGGCGGCATCGAAGCTGGCCGTGAATGTGCCGGCGCTTGCGTTGAAGCTCACGCTGCCCGCGATGGCGACCTCGCCGTCATCCACTGCACCGTTGGCATTGGCGTCGAGCACGATGGCTGCACTGGCGACATCATCAAAGTCGCCCGTACCCCCTAGTGATCCCGCGAAGCCGGTGTAGCTCACAGATTCGTCCGACTCATTGCTCAGCGTGTAGCCCAGCGCGACGACGCCAGTTGCATCGGGCGCAACCGAAACGTCGGTCGTGGCGGTGGCCGTCACCGACATCACTGGCGCGTTGTTCAACTCAAAAGCACCGATGTCGCAATCAGCGGTTCCGTCGTTGTCGCCGTCGAACGGCCGAACGTCCTGGATGCCGCGCTGATCGAAGTTACCGATTTCGGAGCCTGCACAAACGCTACCCAATGCTGCGTCCACGGCGGGGCTGCCCGCCTGCAACGCCACAGTCATGGTGGGGCCACCATTGGCCTGCAAGCCATTCGCGTCGAGCAGCGGGTCTTCACCCACCACATTGCTGGATCCGCTCAACGTGGCATCGGAGTCGTCTTCGACCAGGTTGTAGCCAGTTCCGCCCAGGCTGCCGAATACATCCGGGCCGGCCGTCGTGGCCACGTTGTCGCCGATGAGCGTATTCACCGCGGTGGTGATGGCCGTATCGCTGACGAAGACGCCACCGCCGCTGTCCCCCGCCGTGTTGGAGGCGATGGTCACGTTGATCAGATTCGTCGTCGCCGCCGGCTGGGAGAACACGCCCCCACCATGGGTGGCAGTGGCGGCATTGCCGAAGACGGTCGAGTTGTACACGTTCAAGGTCGAGTTCTGGAAATTCCAGAGACCGCCGCCTTCGTTGGCCGCCGTATTGTTCGAGACCTGAGAACGATCGACCGTCACCGCGCTGGCCATGCCCGTGACATGCAGGCCACCGCCATTGCCTGGCGTCGGTCCCACCACGTTGGCATCCATCGTGACGTTGAAGAGATCCACCGTGGTCGAGCCGCTGGTGGAGTTGTCCTCAATGGCACCGCCGGCGCGAACCGCGGTATTGCCCGAGAACTGCGTGCCAGACACGGCCAGCTGGCCGCCGCTATTGAGAATCCCACCGCCGGAACCACCGGTTTCGCCGGTCGCGGCGTTGTTCATGATGGTGGCATTGGCCACAGCCATCACGCCGCCCTTGTTGAACAAGGCACCGCCGCCGACCGGGTTCTCGCTGTCGCTACCCAATGCGGTGTTGGCGTCGAACGTCGTGCCCGAGACGCCCAGGGTGCTGGGTGCCGCGTTGTTCCACAAACCACCACCCTCGCGGGCAGCAAAGTTACCCGAGACGGTACCGGAGTTGACCAGCACGTAACCGGGCCCACTCACATGCAGACCGCCGCCGTTACCGGGATTGGCATCGGCCGATGGGGCCCCTGCCGCATCCGTCCCTGCGCCGTTGCCATCCAGCGTGACATTGGTCAGCAAGATGGACGGCATCTGTGCAGAGGGCGTGGAGTTGGTGATCTTGTCCTCAATCCCGCCGCCCGCACGATTCGCCAGGTTGCCGGTGATCGTTGCGCCCACGGCGATAATGCGGCCGTCATCGTTGAAGATGCCCCCGCCAGAACCAGAAACGCCCAACGCGGTGTTACCGGTGATGGACGTGTCCAGATCCAGCGTAATCACGCCGCCCTTGTTGAACAGGGCGCCACCGCCATTGTCGGCGTCGTCGCCGTTGGCCGCATTCGCGTCAAAGCTGACGCCGCTCAGCGCCATCGACCCGGAACCGTTCCAGAAGCCGCCACCTTCGGCGAAGGCCGTGTTGCCCGACACCGTTCCGCCGTCGGCGGTGAAGGTGCCGTTGCCCGTGATGTGCACAGCGCCGCCGTTACCAGCCGTGATCGTTCCGGCATCATCGATGCCCGACACCGAGTTTCCGGTGAAATCAGTGGCCTGAAGAATGACGGTCGTTGGCGTATCCGCGGCATTGTCTTCGATGCCGCCGCCCGCTCGATTGGCGGTGTTGTTGCTAATCGTGCTGTTGGTGACCGTTAACGTACCGCCGTTGTTGAAGATCGCACCACCGGAGCCGGCAGCACCGGAAGCTGCGTTGCCATCCAGCGTTGCACCATCAACCGACAGGGTGCCGCCATTGTTGAACAGGGCCCCACCGCCGTTGTCGGCGGCGGATCCGAGTGCTTCGTTGCCACTGAAGCTGGCCGCGCCCGTAATGGTCATGGCGCCGGCACTGTTCCAAAGCGCACCGCCCTCGCTACCGGCCGTGTTGTTGTCGTAGGTCCCGCCACTGAGCGTCGCGGCGCCGCTACCTGAAATATGCAACGCGCCACCGTTTCCTGGCATTGGGGCCACATGCGAGTTGCCCGACATGGTCACGTCGGTGAAGCTGCTGGAGGAACTGCCGCCGAGTTCCACGGCGCCACCTGCGCGATTGGCCGTGTTGTTCTCGAAGCTGGTGTCCGAGACGGTCAGCATGCCGTTGGACAACAAGGCACCGCCACTACCGGCCATTCCGCTGGCGGCGTTGCCAGAGAATGTACCGCCGCTAATCGTCAAACTGCCGTCGTTGAACACGGCGCCGCCCATGCCGGCATCGCCACCGGTCGTGACACTGTCGGTCACATCGACATCGGTCAACGTCACGGTGCTACCTGCGGCGATCTGCAGGGCGGCACCCGAGGCCGCAAGCGCCTCGGTGAGCATCAGATCGGTGAAGCTGACTGCCGTGGTTTCGCCAGCACCAGCCGACGCATCGACAACGAAGAGCTGGGCGGCGTCACCGCCGGTGATCGTGGTCGTTGTGCCAGAAAGAATATCCGCGTTGCCAGTAATGCTGACATCGTCCGAGATCTGCAGCGGCGACAACAGGGTGATCGAATCGATCCCACCGCCGGTGATCGGGTTGCCCGCGTCGAAACTGATGGTGTCGCCGTCGGGCTCACCAGCAGGCGCGTCACCGACCGCTGTGTCGGTGTTCGCGGCCATGATGGCCTCGCGCAGTGAGATCAGTCCGTCGGTGTCATCGATACCATCGGCATCGGTATCGACGACGTAATCTGTCGCCATCGCCGCACCGAAGGGCAACAGCAGTCCTAGCCCGGCCACTGCCAATACCTTGGCAGTCCGCGCATGAGTTCGCGTCTTCAACATGTGGTTACTCTCCTTAAATTCATCAACGGATTTCATGGGACCGGCACGTCCCGCTCACGCCGGTCTGATCCTCGAATCCCCAGTTGCCCAAGCATTGATGGTTGGGTTAACGCCCCTCCCGTGGGAAATTCAACCCTACCAGCTTTCGTTCGTCTGTCACGTGCATAAGGCCAGATGGATTCATTCGAGCGATCAACGCGTTCGGATTCGAATCTGTGGAGAGTCCCCGAGCGAGCGCATGTCACCTCCGCCGCTCGTACACTCTCGCCATGGATGCACAAGCCCGAACCCTCAGCCTGTTGGAATCGATGTGCGCGACCATGCCGGCGCTAAAGGCGGTAGGCGTGGAATGCGTGGCGCTGTCGCCAGACGAGGTGCTGCTCGTGGCGCCTCTGGAGCGGAACCAGAACGACAAGGCCACGGCCTTCGCGGGGAGCCTGAACGGCCTGGGCCTGCTCGCGGGCTGGATGCTGACGCAGCGGCTCGCCTTTGAGTTCGACGCCACGGCACAGTGCGCCGTCTACGATGCCCACACCCGTTTTCGTCAACCGGTCCGGTCTACGCTGCGGGCGCGATGCCGTAGCGACACCGCGGCGCGGGCCGAGGTGCTGGACAGCCTCGAGGCGACCGGGCGGGCGCGCTGGACGCTGGACATCGACGTCGGCGGCCGCGATCTAGACGATGCCGTTCGCTTGCGAGCGAGCTATGCGATTTGGGTGGATGCTGACGCTGATCGCCGTCAAGCCAATTAGCGAAACACCACGGTCCGGGCGCCGGACACGATGACCCGGCCCTCCAGATGCCAGTGAACCGCTCGAGCAAGCACACGGCGCTCGATGTCGCGCCCCATGGCCCGCAGTGCATTTACATCAACCTTTGGAGTCGGCTGACAGCCGCGTATCCCGAATCAGACCTTCTTGCGCCACCGTGGCCACAAGGGTGCCGGCGCGATTGAAGATCAGGCCGCGGGCAATGCCCCGCCCGCCCTGCGCGCTGGGGCTGTCCGTGTGATAGAGCAGCCAGTCGTCAGCACGCAATGGCCGATGAAACCACAGCGCGTGGTCCAGGCTGGCGACGATCATGCCGGCCTGCAAGAAATTGCGACCATGCGGTCGCGTGCTGGTCCCCAACAGGTTGTAATCGCTGGCATAGGCGAGCACACAACGGTGCAGCATCGGATCATCGGGTAGCATGCCGGATGCCCGGAACCACACCGATTGATTCGGTGGCTGCTTCTCCGGACGGAACGGATTCGTCGGATGCACGGGTCGGAATTCGAATGCACTGGGCCGAGTCAGCAGCCCCAGGTGTTTTTCCGGTGCGTCGTCGATCCATTGGGCGCCGAGGGTTTGCTGATCGACCAGCTCCTCCGGCGACGGCACATCCGGCATTTCCGCCTGATGCTCGAAGCCAATCTCGTCGATGTGAAAAGCGGCCATCATCGAAAAGATCTGATGGCCATGCTGAATCGCCTTCACCCGACGCCAGCTGAACGATCCGCCATCGCGTGATCGCTCCACGTCGTAGACGATCGGCGCTTCCATGTCGCCAGGGCGCAGAAAATAGGCATGCAGGGAGTTCGGCGGACGGTCGGCGTCCACGGTGCGCGTGGCCGCCACGAGCGCCTGCCCCAGCACCTGCCCGCCGAAAACACTGCGGCCGCCGAGATCACGAGACTCGCCCCGGAACAGATTGTCTTCCAGGTATTCGAGATCCAGAAGGTTGAGAAAATCTTGCAATACGGTAGTCATGGCGCGGAATTGTAGCCGCTCCGCGGCCGCATGGGCCTGTCAGCGCTGCAGCAGCTGAACCACCGCGTCCGCAAATGCGGCCGGCCGTTCCTCCTGCACGAAATGCCCGGCATCGAGCCGGGTGATGTGAATGTCACGAAAGCAGGCCTCCAGACCATCGAGGTAATCCGGCGTAATGACGACATCGTGCTCCCCATAGATATAGGCAGCCGGCATGTCGAACCGGCGCCCGGCCAGGCTGGCCCATCGCCGGACATCACTCCGATAGCTCCGATACAGATTCGCGGCCGTGGTCGGCGTGCCAGGTATTGCGTAGCAACGCACGTACTCCTGGACCTGCGCCTCCGGGAACGGGCGGTCGCCGCTCATGCGCAGGAATGTTTCAAGAAACGCCCGCTCGCGACCGGGGATAAGCGCCTCAGGCAGTCCTGTATTGAGAAAGTGTTGATACCAGACATACCGATTCGGCTTGCCCGCAATGCGCCGGTTAACGTCAAGATTGTTGATCACGGCGATATTCGACACGCCCAGATGCGTCACGCGCATGGGCTCGGCCAGCGCGATTTCCTGCGCGACGATGCCGCCCCAATCGTGACCGACCAGTGCGAAGTGATCGATGCCCAAGGCCTGGACCACGGCGAGTACATCCTGGGCCAGGGCTTGCTTGCCGTAGGCGTCACGCTCCGCCGTGCGGGGCGAGTCACCCAAGCCGCGCAGATCGGGCGCGATCACGTCGAGCTCGGCCGGAAGATGCGCCAGCAGCGGAGTCCAGGTCGCACTGCTCTCCGGCCAGCCATGAATGAGTACCAGGGGGCGCCCGTCACCCTGCCGGCGCCGCAGCGCGAAGTCACCGCGATTCGTGTGAACCCGATCAATGGGCCATTGCTTCATGATTGACGACCGTCCTTGGGATGTTCCTCCGCGAACAACTTTTCCAACTCGCTCGCCGAGCGTTGTGCCAGTTCGATCATCTTGTCGAGATCGTCATGCGAGCCGAAGGCCTCGAACAGGCGCTCTTCATCCTTGGCCGCAAAGGTCTCGGTCGTGAAACGGGCCTGACCTTCGGAGAAGCCCAAGCCTCGCAGCACATTCCCCGCGGCTCGCAGGCTGGAATCGAAGGTGTCACGCACGACATCGCGAATCCCCAGCTCCATGAGCTTGTAGGCATGCTGCCGGTTGCGAGCGCGCGCGATGATGCGCAGTTCCGGCGCCAGTTCCCGGACCGCCCGCGCGATGCGTAGCGAGGCCGCCTCGTCCTGCACGGCGAGTACGAACAACTCGGCCTGCTCCACGCCGGCCGCCCGCAACAGCTCCGAACGAGACGCGTCACCGTAGTAGGTGCGGTTACCGAAGCGGCGGACAAAATCGACCTGGTCCGAATCCAGTTCCAGCGCTGTGAACGCGATACCGCGGGCGCGCAACACACGGCCGATGATCTGCCCGAAGCGACCGAAACCGGCGACGATGACCCTGTGGTGCGAAGACTCGATGTGATCAAAGGGCTTGCGCGTGTGCGGAAACCAGCGCAGCCACCAATGATCGTTGATCAAGAACAACAGGGGCGTCAGGCCCATGGACAGCGTCACGGCCACGATGAGCTGACTCATCACCTGCGCGTCCAGCAGGGCCACATCGGCCATCACGGCAAACAGCACGAAGGCGAATTCGCCTCCCTGCGACAGGGCGATGGCCAAATTGCGCGCGCTGCTGCGATCCAGGCCCGCCAGACGACCGACCGTCCACAGCACGCCGGCCTTGATCAGCACCAGCCCGATGGCAATGGAGAGTATCGGCGCGGGTTCGTCGACCAGCAGGCGCAGATCCACGCCCATACCGACGGAGATGAAGAACAAACCGAGCAGCAGCCCCTTGAACGGCTCGATGTCGGCCTCCAGGGCGTGGCGGTATTCGGAGTCTGCCAACAACACGCCCGCCAGGAACGCACCAAGGGCCATGGACAGACCCGCCCACTCCATCGCCAGGGCCGTTCCGCTGACCACCAGCAACGCCATGGCCGTGAAGATCTCGTTGGTGCGCGACGCCGAGACCATTCTCAGTACCGGCCGCAGCAACGTCCGCCCGCCGACGATCACGGCGACAATCACCGCCACCGTCTTGATCAGATCAAGCGGATCGAAGGCTTCGCCACCGCCCGGCGCCAACACCGGAATCAACGCCAGCAACGGGATGACGGCCAGATCCTGCATCAGCAGAATCGCGAAAGCGGCGCGGCCATGATGAGTCGTCAGCTCTTCGCGTTCCGCCAATGCCTGCAACGCAAATGCGGTGGACGACAAGGCCAGCACAATACCGATCAATACCGCAGGCATCGGCGATAGGCCGGCGAAATAGGCGATGGCCGCGATGGGTATCGCCGACAGGCCGATCTGCGCGGTCCCGTTCACGAAAATGGGCCGCCGCAGCGCCCACAGACGGCTGGGCTGAAGCTCCAGGCCGATAATGAACAACAGCAGCACCACACCGAACTCGGCAAGGTGCATCACCTCGTGAACATCTCCGACCAGGCCCAGACCGGCCGGACCGATCGCGACGCCCGCGGCCAGATAACCGATTACCGCACCCAGCCCCAACCAACGCGCCAGCGGCACAGCGACCACGGCCGCTGCGAGAAAGATCACCGCCTCGTGCAAAAGGCTCACGGAAGAATATCCACCGGCGTGCCGACGGGTACTCGGGCCCACAGCGCCTCGATCTGCTCGTCGGTGACAGCAATGCAGCCATCGGTCCAGTCAAACAGCGGATGAAGTTGCTCGGCGCGCTCGTTCGGACCGACGCCATGGATCATGATTCGTCCGCCCGGCGGTACTCCGCGCGCATCCGCGAGCATTTGATCGGACAAGGAGGGATAGGAAACCTGCAAGGCCCGGTGGAAGCGGCTATTGCGCAGGCGACTGAGAATGAAATAACGCCCTTCCGGCGTCTTGCCGTCGCCTTGCTCGCGCTTCGGTCCGATGGGGTTACGTCCCAGCGCCACCGGAAATTCCAGCAGCGGCACGTCACCCTCGAATAGCGTGAGCGTGCGTGCGGTCTTGTCGATCTGTATCCAGGTCTGTCCTGCGGCATCGACAGGGGGTGAGACGCCGGCCAACAACACGGCGAGCAAAAGAGTTCGGAATGTGGCGGACAAAGACATGAGAGCATTATCACATCGAAATCACCCGCCAGACTGTCGTGCAAGCACTGATCCGACCCATCCAGCCTGCAGACGACCTTTCCCTGGCTAAGGTCATTCACGACGCACTGGCCGAATTCGACGCAGGCGGCGACGGCTTTGCCGGACAGGATGCAGAGATGCAGGCGCTGAGCAGCGCCTATGACCGCCCACGGCACGCCTACTTCGTGGCGCACTGCAACCAGCAAGTGCTTGGCGGCGCGGGAATCGCGCCGTTAACGGGCGGCGCGTTTGCAACCGCCGAACTGAGAAAGATGTATCTGGCCCGCCCGGCTCGCGGATGCGGATTGGGCCGCCAACTCCTGACCACCACGATCGCGGCAGCGTGGGACCACGGATTTCAACGTATCTATCTGGAGACGCTAACCCAGATGGACGCGGCCCGGGCGCTTTACGAGCGGGCCGGCTTCCTGCGCCTGGACGCGCCGCTTGGCGACACTGGCCACCACGGCTGCAACTGCTGGTATTTGCTGGAGCGCCTGCGCTAGCGTTACCGCTCCCAACGCACCAGACGACGGGTCGTGACCACGCCGCCGCGGCGCCGAGCGTCGAAGATGGGCATGCCGATCTCTGGCGAAAAATGCGCCTCGCGGCGGTGCTCGACGCCATCGGGATCAACTTCCAGGATCTGAATCACCCAGACCGGCTCGGTCAGGCTAACCGACGGATAATTCGCCGGGTCGACCTTGCGATCAACTCGCATGTCATAGGCGAATTCCAACGTTTGTGCCTCGGCACGCTCGCCGTCACGCTCCACCTGATAGTGGCGTGTCACCTCGAACATCAGGCGATTCTCAACCGCGAGCGGAAACAGCTGACCAAGCACCTGGTCGATCTGCGCGACGTAGCTACGTGTCACCGTCTCCGGCGCGGTCGCGGTCGCTGGCTCATAGGCATAGGTGAAAAACTCGAACAGGTCCGCAACTTGCAGCGATTCCTCGACCGCATGGCTGTTGGTTTCCGCGAAGGTGAACTCCGATCGCACCCGGCCCATCGACCCTTGACTGCCCTTGCGGATCATCAATTCAAACAGATGCTCCACAGGCGTTGCGCCAGGCCGCAGCTCGATGTCTTCGAGGTAGCTCAACTGGACGAATTCCGGCGCTGGCAACGGTCCGAACAAGGATTCAACCGGAAATTCATCCGATAGCAGGTCAAAGGTCGGCGCCCCTGGGAACAATGGCGGCGGTTGATCAGGGGCCGACTTGCCGCAGCCGGCCAGGAGAAGGGTAACCAATAGCCATGCCGTGCATGCGCCAGCACTTTTCATGCGTGCGTGTCCTGATTCGCGGGATTCGAAAGGCTAGCAGACACGCAACGCCGCGGATCGTCAACGCCGATACCGGGCTTGTTTTTGTGGTGTCGTCCCCGCTCCCGCAGCGCTGGTCGGGAGACCCTGAGCCAATCAGCGTTTCGCCGACAATGGGGCTACACTGCACACCGAGCATGGAGGAGCCACCGCCCTCTTGATTACGACCGACGTTCCGCTGTTTCCGCTCTCGAACCTCGTAATGCCCGGCGGGCTGACGCCGCTGCGCATCTTCGAAACGCGCTATCACGACATGGTGCGCGACTGCATGCGCAACGGAACGGGGTTTGTGATCGTGCTGCTGGCGTCGGGTCGCGAAACCGATCGCGACAACCGTCCGTTCGATGTTGGCACCTACAGCGAGATCATCGACTTCGAACCGCTGGAACACGGCTATCTGGGCATTATCTGCCGAGGGCAGCAGCGCGTTCACATCCAGGCGCCCCGGCAGACCAAGGCGGGGTTATGGGTGGGCGACACCGAGCTATACGGCGACGAACCGGCCGGTGCGGTCCCAGAATCTTACGAGCACCTGGCCGACCTCGCGATGCAGCTGATCACGGAACTCGGCCCCCCGTTCGATCTCGACACCCCGCAACCTCATAACGCGCGCTGGGTGAGCAGCCGCCTCGCGGAGTTGCTGCCCATACCCGTCGATGTGAAGCAACAGCTTCTGGAGTTGCGCGACCCCATCGCCCGTTTGCACCAGATCGCCTGTTTCGTCCAGCAGATGGTGCGGGCCGCCCGGCCGCGCTGAACGCTGCAACAAAACGGCCGGGTCGAAACCCGGCCGTCTTACTTCTCGCAGAGCGGCAACTAGGGCGAAGCCGGCTCGCCGTCGTCGATGTACTGGTAGCTGACCAGGATCTCCACGCCTTCACTGGGCACCGCGTCGCCGCGGAACACGATGGAGTTGCTACCCGACACGTATTGCCAGCCGTTGGTCGAATCCTCGGCCAGCGATACGCCGTCCACCGTCACGACAATCGTGCTGGAAATCGGCGTTTCACTGAGCTGGAACAGACTCGCCGCACCGCCCGCGTTGGTCGCGATCGCGTTCATGATCGCCGGGAACTGGGTGATGTCGTCAATGCTCGCGACTGAACCGCCCGTCGCCAACGCGAGATCGTCGTAGTCGCCAGGGCTCCCCTCATTGATGATCGAGTAGACCGGATAGCTGCGATCGATGAACAGATTGCTATTCGGGTCGAATGTCGATCCGGCGTACCGGGAGTACTGGTCAGGTTCATCGCTGAGCATCACCACCGACATGCTGGCCCCGGTTCTTGGGTACCCGGCCAGCGTGCTGCTGCCGTCCTCGGCGTCACCCAATGCGGTGGACAGCAGTGAACGCTCGGCCCAGTAGATGCCGGATTCCGTCCCGCTGCCACCCGTACCCGGTCGCGCGTCGTCCTGGAACTGCGTGGTGTCGTTGGTGTAGCCCACACCGCGCAGGGTCTGACGATCCGTTGTGACCGTCCCGATCTGGAAGTCCAGCCCGGAGTTGGTCACGACACTGATGAAAGCCGAAGCCGCCTGCGACAAGGCGTCTTGTTCGTCGCCCATGCTGCCGCTGTTGTCGATGACGAACAGGAAATCCGCCAGGCCGCCTGCGCCGGTACCGACAAACTCGTCGGTTTGCTGCTCCCGCATGGCGTCGGCCTCACCCACGTTCGTGCCGTCCGTCACGCCGCTGGTCACGGCTTCGTACTGCTCTTTGACAGCGTCAACCACCAGCGACACCAGGACCACGACGTCATCCGGTGAGTAGAAGCAAACCGATAGCCGGAACTCGTACAGCGCGGCCAAGACCTCGTCGGGCAGGCCGTCCGGGAAGCTGCCGAGCGCACCGGGATCCACGGACAGGCCAACCAGTTCCACGAGGGCGCGGGTGAGGTCGGTCGGTGACGTGGCGTTCTCCAGCGCCATGGAGTACCGGCCCACCGCGCAGGCGCGTGTCACCGCCGTGGCGATGTTCGTCAACGTGTACTCGTTCCGCGACGAGATCGAATTTCGCAGGTTGTCCAGTTCTTCCCGCGAGTTGTTTCCAAACCCGAAATTGCGCCGCTGTGCAGCGAATCCACCCAGGTCCCGCCGCGAGCGATTGCCCATCTTCTGCTGGTTGGCCGGGATGCTGTCCGTGCCTGCGAAGAACACGACACCGTCAAAATCACCGGTGGGCTGATCCACAGGCGCTGCCAGACCATCGGGCAGGAAAATCTGATGCGACTGGGTCGACACGGTGGTCACCGGGCGAACATTCAGTTCGCTCACCGTCAGCACGATGCGCCGCACCTGCTCGACCTGCGCCGCATCGGTCACCGTCACCTGGTACACGAAGGTGTCACCGGGTTCGGCATCGGCCGGGATCGCCACCGCCAAGGTCGAGCCGACCTCCGCCAGGACCATCCCGTTGGTCACATCAAACCATTCGTAGCTCACGGCCGAACCGCCGCTGCTATCGGTCGCCGTCACTGACAGCGTCGTGCTGGAGCCGGCCGTTGGCATGCCCTGCCCCGCAACAAATGCGGAGATCAGCGGGCTGGCGGCCGCCGGCTGTGTGTTGTTGCAGCGAACCTGCCCTGAACTGGCGTCTACTTCGTCCCCGTCGAGGGTGCCGTTTCGATTGGTGTCCAGACCTGTCTGGATGATGGCGCCGCCGAACGCGCAGCGCTCGTCTTCCGGGGCGATCGTCGCCGACACCATCGTGAGTTCCTCGAAGGCGACAATATCCACTTCCGATTCACTGCAGGCACTCAGGCCTAGTGCGGCGGCTCCGATTAACAGCGCACACGCGGGGCGTGCGAAGCTTCGACTATCTCCGACCATGATGATTCTCCCTGTCTTGAGTTTGTCGTGCCAACACCGATTCCGTTGCAGCGCCATGATCTCCGCAAGAAGCGTTACGCCTCATAAGCGACTGGGCATACCGAAACCGGTGTTGATGATTGATCGATCACTTATTTATTGTTTCTAAAGCGTCTGAGGAAAGTACCCGCGATGCAAGCAGTAGCGTGATGCGGCGCACGAAATTCAACTTGTCTCCGACCGACGGTGGCGCCGACATCCATCGATTCTCCGCCATTTCCACCTTGAAGCCACGCGAGCCTTGTCGCTGCGCGGGGAAGTGCTGACCTGGTGATCGACGCCGCGCTGCTCTTTATCGTTTTGGTCGGCGCACTGGTCGTGATTGAGCCTTGGTTGCTGACGCGCCTAGCCGACCCTCACTGGGCGGCGTGGCTCACTCAACACGCACTGCTGCCGTTGGCGCGGTCTGCCTGTGTCCTGGCTTTTGTCGCGCTCGCCTATCCGACAATCTACGGATTGAACGACGCCGCTCCGCTGACCGCGGCTCTGGCACCGAGCCAATGGGCCGATCTGCTCAATCTGGGCTTTCTGATCTCCTTGTGTCTACCGCTGCTGCCGGCCATGGAACGGCTCCCAGGGGCGATCTTGCCGATTCAGGGGTTTCTGGTTCTCGCGATTCTGTTTCGCTGGGCTGTGGACGTGACCGGCCCGGTGTCTCTTTGGCCTACCGCCGAGGCTTGGGCCGCCGTGGCATTGGCCGCCGCGGCTCCGCTGCTGGCCGAATGGCTGGCACCCGCGCGGCAACCGGAGCACGACAGACTGCGCGACGCCGTGCTCATCCCGCTGCAGCTTCCGCCATTGCTGCTCTACGGACAGGCCCTCGGGGCACAGCTCAGCTAGGGAATACGCGCGCCAATAGATGGAATCAGCGGCGATTCATCATTGCCTCGAGACGTCGCCGCGTTGCGCGTCGATCACAAGAGCCTACAATATGAGAATCATTCCCATTTAAGGCGCGACATGATTCGCACTTCGGCATTGCTCGCGCTTGGCGCGGCACTCACGCTCACGGCCTGTTCCGGTTCGTCGGATGATGCCGGGAGCAAGGCGCCGCTCATCGTCTATTCCTCTCGCAACGAGCAGCTGATCAAACCGGTTTTCGACCGCTACACTCAAGACACCGGCCAGCCCATCCAATTCATCACCGGCAAGGAAGGTCCGCTTCTGCAGCGCATGCGCAGCGAGGGACAGGGCAGCCCCGCCGACCTGCTGATCACCGTCGACGCCGGCAATCTGTGGAAGGCCGCCAGCGATGATCTGTTGCGACCTGCCCAATCCGAGACGCTTGACGACCGCATCCCCGCGCATCTTCGGGACCCGGAGAGCCGGTGGTACGGCCTCTCAGTGCGGGCGCGCACCATCATCCACTCCACCGAGCGCGTTGATCCTGAGTCCTTGAGCACATATGCCGCACTGGCCGACCCCGAATGGGACGACCGCTTATGCCTGCGCACCTCCCAAAAGGTCTACAACCAATCCTTGGTGGCGATGATGATTTCCGCGCAGGGTGAGCAGGCGGCTGAAGCCGTCGTCCGCGGCTGGGTGAACAACCTTGCCGCCGAGCCGTTCTCCAACGACAACGCCGTCATGGAGGCCATCGTCGCCGGGCAATGCGATGTGGGCATTGTCAACACGTACTACTTCGGCCGCATGCAACGCACCGATCCCGACATCCCACTGGCACTGTTCTGGCCAAATCAGGACTCGGAGCTGGGTGATATTCGCGGCGTTCACGTCAATGTATCCGGCGCGGGCATTGCCGCGTCCACCGATCAGTTCGAGGCTGCACAGGCGTTTCTGGAATGGCTCGCGGGTCCGGAAGCCCAGGAGATTCTGGCCGACGGCAACCTGGAATATCCGGCCAATCCGACCGTGCCCTCCGACCCGTTGGTCAAGGCCTGGGGTGATTTCGTTCCCAACGTGATCAACGTGTCGGAGGCCGGCAAACTGCAACCCGACGCGGTCAGGTTGATGGAACGCGCCGGGTATCATTGATCGCCCGCCCCAAGTCTCCTGATTGGCCCTCCTGAATGGCCCATCGACGTCGTCGCCGACGACTGCCTGCGCATCCCCTGGCGCTGCTGATTGCCCTGCCGGTCGCTGCGGCCCTGGTCACCATGCTCGGTGCCTTGCTGCGCCCGGACATGGAGGTCTGGCAATTCGTCGGCGGGACGATGCTGCCCCAGGTTGTGCCGACGACGTTGGTCCTCGCACTGGCCACCGTGCTGCTGGCAACGACCATCGGCGTGGGCTGTGCCTGGGTGACCAGCCTTTATGACTTTCCTGGTCGGCGCTGGCTGACGGCCGCATTAATCCTGCCGCTTGCGATACCGGCCTACCTGCTCGCAACGGTGTACATCGGCTGGTTCGACTACGCTGGGCCCGTGGCCTCGTGGCTGCGTGACTGGTTCGGCCCCCACGCGCAGCTACCGCCAATCCGTTCGGTCGGCGGGGCCGCCCTGGTGCTGGCGCTGGCACTTTATCCCTACGTCTATCTGCTGGCCCGCAACGCCTTCCTGTCGCAGGGGCGTCGAGCCCTGGAGGTCGCCGCGTCGCTGGGATACGGCCCGGTCGCCGGTTTTCTGCGCATCGGCCTGCCGCTCGCCCGGCCCTGGATCGCCGGCGGCGCGTTGCTGGTCATGATGGAAACGCTGGCTGATTTTGGTGCCGTCTCCGCCTTTAATGTCCGAACGCTGACCACCGCGATCTACCAGAGCTGGTTCGCCCTGTTCTCCATCGATGGCGCACTGGCGTTGGCCTGCGTGCTGGTGGGCATCGCCCTCGTGATCGCGACCTTGGAGCGCCGGCAGCGTCGGCACCAACGGTTCGTCGGAGACGCCGGCATGCAGGCAACACATCGATTGGCCTTATCCGGCTGGCGTGGGTGGGCTGCATCGGCCGGCTGCGGCCTCGTGGTGATCGCGGGCGCCATCGCACCGTTGGCGCAGTTGGCTAGCTGGGCATGGTTTCACCGTGCCGATATCGACAGCCGGCTGATTGGATTCGCCGGTCATTCTCTGCTGCTCGCCGGCATGGCGGCCGGCCTGCTGACCGTCGTCGGCCTGCTCCTCGCGTGGCTGCTGCGGCAGGATGGGCGGCGCGGAACCCGGATGCTGGGGCGGCTGGCCACGGCGGGTTACGCCATTCCGGGAACCGTACTGGCGGTCGCGTTGTTCGTCCCGCTCGCCGGGCTGTCCGAATGGCTCAGCACCACGCTGAGCGGCTGGTCGAGCTCAACGATCCGCATCGCGCTGCATGCCGGGCTGGCGACGCTCCTGCTGGGCTATGGCGCCCGTTTCCTGACGGTGGCCACGCATCCGATCGAGGGGCAGCTGATGCGCGTATCGCCGGCCATGGAAGACGTGGCCCGCAGCCTGGGCAGTTCGACCTGGGACATGGCACGCAGAGTCCACGCACCGATGATTCGTGGCGGGCTGGTCACAGCCGCGATCCTGGTCTTTGTCGACGTGATGAAGGAATTGCCGCTAACCCTGATGACACGCCCTTATGGCTGGGACACGCTCGCCGTGCGCGTGTTCGAAATGACCGCTGAAGGCGAGTGGTCGCGGGCCGCCGTGCCTGGCGTCGCCATTGTGCTGGCGGGTCTGATTCCGGTGTTCTGGCTGGTCCGCGGCTCCGAGCCACACACACGGCGCCACGGTGCAGCCGACAACATGACCGAGTGGACCGACGCCCATGCAGCTTAGCCTGAACACGCTTAGCAAGCGGTACGCCGACCGCACCGTTCTTCACGGCGTGTCACTGCAACTGGACGCCGGAGAGATCGGCTGCGTACTGGGTCCTAGCGGCTGCGGCAAGACCACGTTGCTCCGGCTGATCGCAGGGTTCGATCAGCCCGATACGGGCGCGATCCGAACGGGCGAGACCATCCTCAGCTCGGCCGAAACCCATGTCCCGGCCGAGCGCCGGCGCATCGGCATGGTGTTCCAGGATCACGCCCTGCTGCCGCATCTGGATGTGGCCTCGAACGTCGCGTTTGGCCTGCGGCATCTGACCAGGGCTGAACGACATCAGCGTGTCACCGCCGTGCTCGAACTCGTGGGCTTGCAGGGCTACGAGACGGCCTATCCGCATGCGTTGTCCGGCGGGCAGGCGCAGCGCGTCGCATTGGCCCGGTCCTTAGCGCCGGAGCCGAAAATGATTCTGCTGGACGAACCCTTCTCCAATCTGGACACGGAGTTACGGGAGCGCCTGTCGCAGGAGGTTCGCGAAATTCTTAAACGCGCCGGCATGACCGCACTCATGGTCACCCACGATCAGTTGGAGGCATTCGCGATGGCAGATCGCATCGCGGTGATGTCAGCCGGCGTGCTGCAGCAATGGGATACGCCATACAACCTCTACCACCGTCCGGCCAACCGCTTCGTCGCACGCTTTGTGGGCGAAGGCGTGTTGTTGCCGGGTCGGGCCGATGGCGATGACGGCGCAACAACGGAACTCGGCCTGCTGCGCGGCGAATGGGTTGGCGCGCCGGTCAACGACGTCGATGTGCTGCTACGCCCGGACGACATCGAGCATGACGACGCCAGCCCCCAGCAGGCCGTCGTGGTCCGCAAGGCGTTCCGCGGCGCGCAGATTCTGTACACGCTGCAGCTTGATAGCGGTGCACGCGTGCTGTCGCTCGTGCCCAGCCATCACAACCACCGTATCGGCGAACCCATCGGCATCCGGGTGGCCACCGATCACGTCGTCGTGTTTCCCCGCAATTCCGATTCGGCCTGAGGTGCGGCCTGCGAATCCACCTGGCGTATTTTGCGCACCAGATCGCGGCCAATGGCGGCCTGGAGCTTGCTCCACAGCGCCGGCTTACGCAGTCGGGTCCGCTCCAGCATGACCCGCGTCCAGTAGCGGTAAGAGACCGGCTTGTCGGCGACCACCGCCGCGGAGGTGGGTTCCTGGGTCAGAAAACTCATCTCAGCGACCAGATCGCCGGGCCCCAGCGTGGCCACGTCGTGGCCGTGGACCACGACCCGGACTTCGCCGTCGGTTAACACGATCAATCGATCATTGGCCTCGCCCTGCGCCAGCAGCTCGCCGCTGAATGCCCGGACCTCGCAGGCACGCCGCCACAGACCCAGAAATTCGGGGACGGTCATGACGCTGAAATTCAGCGAGTAAATCGCATCCAGTCCATCCGGTAGCTGAACCGCGCGACGCTCCAGCAAGATCCGGATCACCTGTCCGATGTTGATGGCGACGAACAAGGCGTTCCATGCGGCGACATTCGGAGCCCCGGCGTGCAAGGCATAGGTACAGAGACAGGACTGCGCGAGGATCAGAATCGTGCGCAGCCACAGGATGTCGCGGGCCAGCAACGCCAGCAGCATCAAGCCGTAACCGAGATTGATCAGCACCCCGTCCAGGGTGATCAACGATACCGCTCCAGCAAGGCCTGACACGCCGCCCCCTCCCGATCCATCTCACAGGCCGACCGCACCAATTGGCAGTGCTTCGCGCCATCATCTACCGCGCCGTCATCCACCGGTTGCGCCACTTGTACGCAATTGCGTTCAGCGCGCTCAACCTCGTCACGAAAAAACTCGCAGCCCGGCAACAGACCGGTGCAGCCCAGCACCACCATGACCATCCGGACGGTCACGGGCCAAGGCGCCCCGCACCGCGGCATGACCGACCGGTGACGAAATGACGCTTGATAAGGCTCACACGCGTCCGGAATCCCACGACAGCACTGCGATTCGGCAGTCTCGACGGTGCGCATCGGCGAACGTTAGCACAGCGTACGCGCACCGACGTGGACCTCGCCGGCACGATCCAATTTAGCGCCGAAAGCAAAGGTTCCGCCTCATGAACATGCGCTAAGTCGCTGCCGATACGACGTTTTTCCATCATACCCACAGAAACTGTGGATAACTATGTGGAAAGAACTTTCGCAAGTCGCAAAAACCGCGTTGTTTGCTGGCAATCGACCACGTCGATCAACTTGTAACCAACATGAAATATTTAATAAAAATCAATAAGTTATATTTGCCGTCACCGCAACCCATGGATCGGCGCACCAATACGGTGCCAAACGCGCATGTTGCACCGCAGCACTGTGCATAACCGGCCGAGCATCGAGTGCTAAACTTGTTGACATGACCCCCATTGTGCTGGTGATTTCTGGGCATGACCCCAGCGGGGGCGCCGGGCAGATCGCGGATGTTCAAACCGTGTCGGCTCTCGGTGCGCATCCCGCGCTGGCGATCACGGCCCTCACCGAACAGAACACACAAAACGCCTACGCGGTGTTTGCGACGCCGGCAGATCAGGTCCGTGCTCAACTGGAGCGACTGGCCGAGGACATGCGGCCCGCGGCCATCAAGATCGGCCTGCTGCCCAGCGTCGACGTTGCGGCGGCGATTCTTCCGACGCTGGACGCCCTGGATGGCGTGCCGATCGTGCTCGACCCGGTACTGATCGCCTCCGGCGGTGGCGCATTGGCGGAATCCAGCCTGGTGCCCTTTCTCAAGGCACAGCTACTCAAACGCTGCACGGTGATCACGCCAAACCTGCCGGAGGCGGCTGCGCTGACGGGCGAGACGAACCCTCAAGCCGCTGCGGATGCGTTGCTGCGGCTGGGCGCGCGCTGGGCCTTGGTCACTGGCGGCGATGCCGCGACCGAGCAGGTCGACAACCTGCTCGCCGGCGAATCCGGATCCACCATTCAGCGCTGGCCCCGCCGCGTCGGCCAGTTTCACGGCACGGGTTGCACGCTGGCGGCTGCGCTGGCCACCCACCTCGCACTGGGGCTTGACGTTCCGGCTGCTTCGAAGGCCGCGCAGGCGTATGTCGATCGGTCCCTGGCCGGGGCGACCCGGCCCGGCGCCGGTCAATCGATTCCAAACCGGCAATTCTGACCGATGCAGATCACCGCGCTCCGTGGCGCCTATCCGGTGACACCTACAGATTGGCCGGCCGATCACCTGATCGATACCTGCGCATCCGTGCTGAGCGCACGGCCGGCGTTGCTGCAATACCGCGCCAAGCCCTCGCCCGACCCACAGGTCGCCGTCCGCCTCAAACACCTGTGTGAGGAATCCGGCGTGCCCCTGGTTATCAACGATCAGCTCGAACTGGCCTCGGCACTGGGCGTTGGTGTGCATCTGGGGCGCGATGACGCCAATGTCGGCGCCGCGCGCTCCCGTCTCGGTACCCAGGCGCTGATTGGCGTCTCTGTCTACGACGATATCGATCGCGCGGTGCAAGCCGTCGAAGGCGGCGCAGACTACGTGTCCTTCGGCCGCTTCTTCCCATCCAGGACCAAGCCCGAAGCCTCGCCGGCCCGGCCTGATATTCTTCGCACCGCACGCTCGCGGCTGAATGTCCCCGTGGCGGTGATCGGCGGCATTACGCGGGACAATGCCGGCATGCTCGTCCGCCACGGCGCCGACCTGCTGGCCTGTGTCGACGGAATCTTTGCCGCCGCCGATCCGGCTCAAGCCGTGCGAGAACTCAATTCCATGCTGAGTCAGACATGACGCAATCCGAATCACTGTTCGAACGCGCCCAGCGCGTGATCCCAGGCGGGGTGAATTCGCCGGTCCGCGCCTTCAAGGGCGTGGGCGGCACGCCCCGCTTCATCGACCGCGCCGCCGGCGCCTACATCTGGGACGCTGACGGCCAGCGCTACATCGACTACGTCGGCTCCTGGGGGCCGATGATCCTCGGCCATGCCCATCCGGGCGTCATCGACGCCGTGCGCTCCCAGGCCGAACGCGGCCTGTCATTCGGAGCGCCGACCGCGCTGGAATGCGACCTGGCCGAACAACTGTGCGCCTGCGTGCCATCGATGCAGCAGGTGCGGCTGGTCAATTCCGGCACCGAAGCGACGATGACCGCGATCCGCCTGGCCCGCGGCGCCACAGGCCGGGACGCAATCCTCAAGTTCGAAGGCAACTATCACGGCCATGCCGATTCGCTGCTGGTCAAGGCAGGCTCCGGCGCGCTGACCCTGGGCGTGCCCAGTTCTCCCGGCATCCCGGCAGATATTGCCAAGCACACGCTGACCGCGACCTACAACGACCTGGACTCGGTGAAGGCACTGTTCGCCGATCACGGCGATGACATTGCCTGCATCATCCTCGAACCCATTGCCGGGAACATGAACTTCGTCAAACCGGCCGACGGATTCCTCGAAGGTCTGCGCGCGCTCTGTGACGATTACGGCAGCGTGCTGATCTTTGACGAAGTCATGACCGGCTTTCGGGTAGCCCTGGGCGGTGCGCAAGCGGTGTACGGGATCACCCCGGATCTGACCACGCTGGGCAAGGTCATCGGTGGTGGTTTGCCCGTGGGCGCACTTGGCGGCCGCCGAGACCTGATGGAGCAGCTGGCGCCGACCGGACCGGTTTATCAGGCCGGCACGTTGTCGGGCAATCCGCTGGCGACGGCGGCGGGCCTGGCGACCTTGAAGGCACTGCGCGAGCCGGGCTTTTACGAATCGCTGGAAAACACGACCAGCCGCCTCGTGCAGGGCCTGGTCACGCACGCCAAAGGCGCAGGTGTCGCGCTGCAGGGCGACTGGATGGGCGGCATGTTTGGCCTGTACATGACCGACGGCCCGGTACGCAGCTACGCCGATGTCACGGCCTGCGACACGGTCCGCTTTGGTGAATTCTTCCACGGCATGCTGAACCGCGGCGTTTATCTCGCACCCTCGGCCTTCGAAGCCGGTTTTGTCTCTGCCAGCCACACCGCGAACGACATCGACCTGACGATCGAAGCCGCCCGCGCGGTGTGGACCGCATGAGCACCGAGTCCAGTAGCGGCGGGTTCATCGCCCGCCTGCGCACCAAGATCAACAAGGGTGACTCCTGGCTCACCTACGACCTCGGCAATCTTCTGCCGGGCCAGGGATTGGACGACGACGCCCTGGAAGAACTGGAAACACGGCTGCTGACCGCCGATGTCGGTGTCGAAGCCACCATGGCCATCGTCGACCACCTGCGTGCCGAAGCCAACGCCGGCCGCATCCGCAACACGGAGCAGCTGCGCAAGGCGATTGCGAACGTCATGGGCGGAATCCTCGCGCCCGTTTCCGAACCGCTCGATATCCCCGAGTTCATCCGTCCGTACATCATCCTGATGGTCGGGGTGAACGGAGCGGGCAAGACCACGACGATCGGAAAGCTGGCACGACGCTTCCAGCAAGAGGGCAAGTCGGTGATGCTGGCCGCGGGCGACACCTTCCGCGCCGCCGCGGTGGACCAGCTCAAGACCTGGGGTGAACGCAACAACGTCCCGGTGATTGCACAGGGCCAGAACGCAGATTCAGCTTCGGTCATCTACGACGCGGTGCAGGCTGCCAAGGGGCGCGGTATCGACGTGATCATCGCCGACACCGCTGGACGCTTGCACACGCAAGGGCACCTGATGGAAGAGTTGCGCAAGATCAAGCGCGTGGTGCAGAAACACGACGCCTATGCGCCCCACGAGGTGATGCTGGTGGTGGATGCGACAACCGGGAACAATGCACTCAATCAGGCCGTGCAATTCCACGAGGCCGTGGGCTTGACAGGCATCACGGTCACCAAGCTGGACGGCACCGCTCGTGGCGGTATCGTATTCGCCATCGCCAAGCGGCTTGGGTTGCCCATTCGCTTTGTCGGGGTTGGCGAATCAGCCGAGGATTTGGGCGTGTTCGATGCCGAGGCCTTCATCGCGGCGATGTTCGAGCGTTAAGACGCAGGCGTTGGCCATGGACTGGCCACGGGGACTATCTGGGATCTGAATCATGGGTGACATCGTCTACCTGCATCGCGTGGCCAAGCGCTACCCCGGCGGCCACGACGCGCTGTCCGATGTCACACTGACATTGGAGCAGGGAGAGATGGCCTTTCTCACCGGCCATTCCGGTGCCGGCAAGTCGACCCTGATGAAGCTGATCGCCCTGATCGAGCGGCCGACCCGCGGCCAGGTGGTGATCAACAACCAGAACATCAGCCAGGTACGTCGCAGTCAGGTCGCCAAGTTTCGACGCAACGTCGGCGTGATCTTCCAGAATTTCAACCTGCTCAACGATCGCACGGTATTCGACAATGTCGCGCTGCCACTGGTGATTCGCGGCGAAACACGAGACACCATCGCCCGACGTGTGCGCGCCGCGCTCGATACCGTGGGCCTGCTGGACAAGGAGCGCCTTTACCCCATCGTGCTGTCTGGCGGCGAACAACAACGCGTGGGCATCGCGCGGGCGATTGTCGCCAAGCCGCCGCTGATTCTCGCCGACGAACCCACCGGAAACCTCGATCCGGAGCTGTCGGCGGAAATCATGGCCTTGTTCCGGCGCTTCAATGAGGTCGGCGTATCGCTACTCATCGCCACGCATGACGTCGAGCTGATCCGCTCCCTGCCCTACCGGGAAATCCAGCTCAAGGGTGGCCATATCGCCGATCGAGCCACGGCCGCACCGTACGAACAACCCGCATGATCGCCGAATACTTCAACCGGCATGCGCAGACGCTGGTGTTCACGCTGGGCCGTCTCTACAGGCGCCCGGTGGCAACCGCACTGACCACCCTGGTCATCGGCATTACCCTGGCGCTGCCCGCTGGCCTGCATCTGCTGGTGAACAACGTCAATGCGGTGGGTTACAGCTGGGAAGGCTCTCTGAACGCCTCGCTGTTTCTGGCCGACTCGATCAGCGAAAAAGACGGGCACATGCTTGCCTCGGACATTCGCTCTCGCAGCACCGTGCGTGGAACCAGCTACATTTCGCGACAGCAGGCGCTCGAGGAGTTCCGGGCGCTGTCGGGCTTTGGCGAAGCGCTGGAACTGCTGGACGAGAATCCGCTGCCCGCCGTGGTCATCGTGCGCTTCAAAACAACACAGTCGGCAGACGCCATCGACGCCACCATGCGCGAGCTGAGCGATCTGCCCGGCGTTGTCCAGGCCAAGCTAGACCAGCAATGGCTGGACCGCCTGTTCGCGATTCTGGCCACCGTGGAACGTGCAGCCGTCATCATTGCCGCCCTGCTCGCGATCGCAGTCATTCTCACGGTTGGCAACACCATTCGGCTCGACATCGAGAACCGGCGGGACGAGATCATCATCATGAAACTGGTCGGCGCGTCGGATGCCTTCGTGCGGCGGCCATTCCTGTACACCGGGTTCTGGTACGGCTTCATCGGCGGCATCGCGGCATTGATCCTGCTTGGCATCGCGGTGGCGTTGATGGCCGGCCCCGCAGGCAAGCTTGCCGCGCTTTATCAGTCCAGCTTCGTCATCCGCGGCCTGGGCTTTGTCAGCAGCGTGGGACTGCTGGGCATCGGCATTCTGCTCGGATGGTTCGGCGCAGCCTGGACCGTCGCACGCCACCTCGGGGCCATTGTTCCGCGCTAGCTTGAGTTTTATCCTGTCGCCCCCATCTTGAGCGGAACTTTCCGCAGCGCTGATGCGTCTTAAACAGTGCGCAAGGGGGTCCACCGAAGCCCGGTGGACGTGGTAAAATTTCTGGCCGCAAGGAGGGTTTCCATGACGCAAGCTCTGGCGCTTTCAAAACAGGCCAACCTGGTGCCGTTGACCGGCAGCCTGGACGCCTACATTCATTCCGTGAACAGCATCCCGGTTCTCGAACCCGAGGCCGAGCGGAACATCGCGCGCGCCTATGTCGAGCAGGGCGACCTATCGGCCGCGCAGCATCTGGTGATGTCGAACCTGCGTTTCGTCGTTCACATCGCCCGTGGCTACATGGGCTATGGCCTGCCGATGGCCGACCTGATCCAGGAAGGCAATATCGGCCTGATGAAGGCCGTGAAGCGTTTCGACCCGGAGGTCGGGGTTCGCCTGATCTCCTTCGCGGTTCATTGGATCAAGGCCGAGATTCACGAATTCATTTTGCGCAACTGGCGCATCGTCAAGGTCGCGACGACCAAGGCTCAGCGGAAGCTGTTCTTCAACCTGCGCAGCTCCAAGAAGCGCCTGGGCTGGATGAATCAGGCCGAGGTCAATGCTGTCGCCGAAGATCTCGGCGTTAAGCCGGAGACCGTGCTGCAGATGGAGCGCCGGCTGTCCGGCCAGGATGTCTCCTTTGCGGCGAGCAGCAGTGACGATGAAGACAACCCGGTCTACGCCCCCGAGCAGTATCTGGCGGCAGAGGATTCCGACCCGGCGACCGCTCTGGAAAATGCTGACTGGGACGCGCGTCAGCGGCATCAACTCAGCCATGCCTTGGAAGGCCTGGATGAACGTAGCCGCGACATTCTCAACCAGCGCTGGCTGTCCGAAGACAGCAAGACCGGCCTGAAGGAACTGGCTGAGGTCTACGGCATTTCTGCCGAGCGCGTCCGCCAGATCGAAGCGGCAGCCATCAAGAAATTGCGTAAGGCGATCGCAGCCTAGGCAACGCCAGCACCAAACAAAAACCCGGCCATTGCGCCGGGTTTTTTTATGCCTTGAAAAGTGCTTGCGTCAACACGTCAAATGGGGTAAAAACTTCCCACGAACAAGAGGTTCGCTCGCGTTCCTCTTGGGCACCGAATAAGTGCCAAGGCAATGAGTTAATAATAATAACTGGGGATAGATCTGTTTGGCCTCCACTTGTGGAGGCCAGTTTGTTTCTGCCGCCGAGCACATCGCTGGCGCGCCCCTCCGGCCGGATCAAATCGGTACGTAGTGATCCACGAGCAAGGCCGTGAACAAGCCCATCAGGTACAGAATCGAGTAGCCGAACGTCTGCATCGGCAGCGGTGAGGCCGTGGAGGCATACAGCCGCACGGCATACCAGAGAAAGCCGGCGTTGAGGCCCAGCACCGCGACCAGATACACCACGCCGCTCATGCCGGTCAGATAGGGCAACAGGGTCACCAGGGCGAGCAACACGGTGTAGCAGAGAATCTGCAGCCTCGTGTACCGGTCGCCATGGGTCACGGGCAGCATCGGAATCCCAGCCCGGGCATAGTCCTCACGCCGGTCGATGGCCAATGCCCAGAAATGCGGCGGCGTCCAGACGAAAATGATTAAAAACAGCAGCAGCGCATGGGCGTGGATCTCGCCGGTAATCGCCACCCAGCCCAGCACCGGCGGCGCGGCGCCTGAGGCCCCGCCGATCACGATGTTCTGTGGCGTCGCCCGTTTCAGATAAAGCGTATAGACCAGCGCGTAGCCAACCAGCGACGCCAACGTGAGCCAGGCCGTCAGCGCGTTCACGCGCCAGATCAGCAGGCCTGCGCCCAATACGCCAAGAACTGCGGCAAATGTGTAGGCCTGGCCCACTCCCACATGTCCCTGAACGATCGGCCGCTGGGCGGTCCGGCTCATGCGCGCATCGATTTGCCGATCCACGACCTGATTGATGACGGCCGCGCTGGCGGCGCAAAGCGCAATACCGATGGTGCCAAGCAGGAATGGCTCCAGCGGCGGTAGGCCCGGCGTGGCCAGAAACATGCCCACGATCGCGGTGAACACGATCAGCATGACCACCCGAGGCTTGGTGAGCTCGTAGTAGTCGTTCAGGCGTTCGTTCAGACCGGCTTGGGTAGCGGTTGTGGACATGGTCACTGGCGAATCCGCCGACTGTTGAACACAGCCCAGTTGATGGCGACGATCACCAATAGTAACAAGGCAGCTCCGGCGTTATGCGCCGTGGCGACCGGCAGCGGCAAGTGGAATACGACCGAAGCGATACCCAAGGCGATCTGAAGCGTCAATGCCAGCAGCAAAATCACGCCCAGCCGACGCCAGCGATTCGATGCCCCAGTCTCCCGCAGCAGTCGCACGATGAGCGCGCCGACAACAATCGCGGTGAGCAAAGCACCCACCCGATGCGCCATGTGGATGGCCGTGCGGCCCGGTCCGTCCAGCACGCCGAACTCGTAGTTGATGCCGAGGCCATGCCAAAGCGTGAAGCCCTGTGCAAAGTCGGTCTCGGGCCACAGCTTGCCGTGACAGGTCGGAAAATCCGCACAGGCCAGCGCCGCATAATTGGTGCTGGTCCAGGCACCGAGAAAAATCTGTAGGCAGACCATCACCAGCGCCGCGACGGAGAAATGCGGCATGTGGTTCGATGTCGGCACCGGCCAGCCGGCCATCCAGTCACGTTCCCGCAGGCTGACCAGCGCGAGCAGCGCCAGAATGGTCATGCCGCCAATCAGGTGACTCGTGACCACCAGAGGTTTGAGCAGCAACGTGACCGTCCACATTCCAAGCACAGCCTGAAAGATCACCAGACCGACAAGAACATGCGGCAGCTTGCGCTTGCGATGCTGCAGCACCGATGTGATGGACATGCCGAGAATGAGCAGCCCAAGCATACCGGCCGCGTAACGGTGAACCATCTCCTTCCAGGCCTTATGGGCTTCGACCGGACGCTCTGGGAAAGCCGCATTGGCCGCGGATACTTCGCCGACCGTTTCTGGCACACCAACATGGCCGTAACAGCCCGGCCAATCGGGACAGCCGAGCCCTGCATCGGACAGCCGCACGAAAGCGCCCAGTACGACGACACAGAAGCACAGCCCGAATGCGTAGACAGACAGGTGACGAAACATGAGGATTGAGCCCGAAACGGGCCGAGGAAATCGCGGCCGCTTATTGTACCGCGCTAAGTCTTCCGCGTCCGGTTGAACCGGCCCCGCATGGCGGCCACGGGCCACCGGACATTCCTCGCAGCATTGCCTACACTACGCCGCCCCGTCGGCAGCGCAGACATGATCGGAATTGGCGAGTTCTTCGCACTGGCCAGCGCATTCGCTTGGGGGCTGGCGGTCATCCTGTTCCGCCTGTCCGGACAGCAGCTCGGACCGTTCGCGCTCAACCTGTTCAAGAATTCACTGATGCTGGTGCTGCTGGCACCAACCATCCTGCTCGTGCACGGCGTTGCCTGGCCGGCCATCTCCACCGCCCACTGGGCCATCCTGCTGTTGTCGGGGTTCATCGGCATTGGTATCGCGGACACGCTGTTCTTTCGTGCGCTGAACAGTCTGGGCCCGTCACGAACGGCGATTGGCAGCATGCTGCTGTCTCCGTTCGTGATCCTGCTGTCGGTCGTCTTTCTTGGCGAGCGGCTGGGCTGGCTGCAATGGTCCGGCGTGGCGCTGACGCTGGTGGGTGTCACCCTGGTGAACTGGCGCCGCGTGCACCCGCTCGCACCCAAGGCTGATCAAAGCGGCCTGCTGGCGCTGGTGGCCGCCATGGCACTCATGGCCAGTGGCATCGTCATGGCCAAGCCCCTGCTCGAATCCGAACCTTTCATCTGGGCCGTGCAGATCCGCGTCATCGGCGGCGTGGGCGGCATGCTGATCATGATGTGGGTACAGCGGCGGCAAGCGACCGTGCTGGCGGAGTTTGTTCGCGCCAAGGCCTGGGGACTGACGGTGGCAGCATCCTCCATGGGCACTTATGTCGCCATGCTCATGTGGCTGGCCGGCTACAAGTACGCCGATGCCTCCATCGCCGCGGTACTCAACGAAACCTCCGCGGTGTTCGTGCTGATTCTCGCGACCGCGTTCCTCAAGGAGCGGATGGTGCTGCGCCAGTGGCTGGGCAGCATCGTCGCCGCTGCCGGCGTGCTGGTCGTGGTCGCCGGTTGAGGACAAGCGCGACGCTAACCGATCTTGGACAGCCGGAGCAGTTTCTTGAAATCCGTGTGGATATCACGCAAATCGGTCTCCGGGGAATACCACAGCACCCAATTGCCGATCGGATCAATCACGTAGAAAGTGCCCTGCGGATGAGCGGGGTCGCGCAAGAATGCCCGTAGCGGATCACCTGGCTCGACGACGCGGAGCTTGAGGTTCGGATCGACGTCTTCGGCGATCTCGGCCAAGGCTTCCGCCTCCGCCGCGTTGGTGACAACGGCGATTCGTTGCACACGCACACGACGACGATCCAGCGCCAGCCACACCTGACGCGACCGGTACAAATCGTTCTGGCATGCTTCTTCGCAGGGATCAGGCACGAACTGCAGCAACGTCCACAAATCACCGCTCAAGTCCTTGGCCACATCACCCTCGGGGGTGAGCCACTGTGTCGCAGCCGGCAACGGGCGCACCGGGTCGAGCAGGTTTCCGTGATGAGTCTGACCGCTTGGCCGCAGGCTGGTCCCGAAGTACAGCCACGTGGCCACTAAGAGCGGGCCGAAAAACAGGGCAACCAGCAGATAAAACTGCACCCGGCTTGATGATTTAACGCTCACGACGTCTCCAAACGATCCAGATCAGAACCCAAAGGGCCAGGGTCAGGCCGGCCCATTGACCGGCATAGGCAAAATGTCGTTCCGGCGGCAGGCCCGGCAATTCGATGTCACGGGCGAAGCCATGCGGTGAATCGGGCAGCAGCTGCAGCATGCCGGGCAGCAACGACCGGTCCAGCGCACAGGCGAGCGTCTCGGCACTCGGGTAGTGCAGTCGCACAGGCCACCGCGCCACCGGACAGGGATTGCCGTGGGTGGCGATGCCGGCCTGGGGCAGCGGCCGCCAGTGCCCTGTCACCTCCACGGGCCGATCGGGCGTTTGCCATGCCGGCAGCACGTCGCGCGATGACGACCCAGCCACCCAGCCCCGGTCAACCAGCACATTGGCCTGCTCACTGCGCAGCACTGTCCACACCCGGTAGCCGAACTGGCCGTCGCGGATCTGGTTATCCAACAGAATCTGATGCTCGAGGTCGAAGCGACCAGACAGGCGCACGACCAGTTCGCCCTTCGTGGCCGGCAAGTCCGCGGCCGGGATGCGTCGCGGCGTCTGCCTGATCAAATCCCGAAACCGCTCCAGTTCCGCAATACGATCGACACCGCGACAGTATTGCCAGACGGCCGCGCTACCCATGATGGCGGACAGCACGATCACCAGCAAAGCCACAAGGAGGTGCCGCAGATTCATGTCAAACTAATCGCCATGACCTGGATTCTTGCACTGTTCCTGCTGGCCATCGTGACCTCGCTCGCGGTGGGGTTCTATTTTCTGCTGCGGGAAGGCGGGTCGTCGTCGCGCAATCTGTTCAAGGCGCTGAGTTGGCGCGTGGGCCTGCAGGTGGCATTGATCCTGTTTCTGGTCCTTGCCTACTTCATGGGCTGGATCAAGCCCCATGGCGGACCGCTGGATCCATTGCCGCCGGCAGAGACGACAACGCCCGCATCATAGCGGGCGTTGCTTCAACGGCGGCGCCGCGCTAGACGACGTAGACGAAGATGAACAGCCCGATCCAGACCACGTCCACGAAGTGCCAGTACCAGCCGACCGCTTCGAAACCGAAGTGCGAATCCTTGGTGAAATGGCCCTTGGCGATGCGAAACATCATCACGGTCAGCATGATCACGCCCAGCGTCACATGCATGCCGTGAAAGCCTGTGAGCAGGAAGAACGTCGAACCATAAACCCCTGACCCCAGGGTCAGGTTCAGGTGCCCGTACGCCTCGCCGTATTCGCTGATCTGGTAGTACATGAAGACCGCACCCAGGGCGATCGTCGCCACCATCGCCGCCACACAACGGGTCCGCTTTTCTTCCTTCAGGGCGTGGTGCGCCATTTCGAATGTGAAGCCCGAAGCGACCAGCAGGCAGGTATTGAGGAACGGAATCCCCCAGGCCGGGATGGTCGAGAACTCACCACCCAGTGAGCCCGGTCCGTTGGTCGGCCACCCGCCCTCGAAACCCTTCCACAGGTATTCGTTGGTCAGCACATTCTCGCCGGCCAACCACGGCACCGAAATCATCCGTGCGTAGTACAGCGCGCCGAAGAAGGCCGCGAAGAACATCACCTCGCTGAAGATGAACCAGCTCATCCCCCAGCGATAGGTCGCGTCGACCTGCTTGTTGTACAGACCCGATTCCGACTCGTGGATGATGTCGCGAAACCAGACCACCATCATGGCGATCAGCAGCACCGCGCCGACCGCGACCGGAATGGTCACAAAGCCGGTGCCATTGAGATAGCCCATCACGCCATGCAACAGGGCAAACAGCCCCGCGGTCATCGCAAACGGCCACCAGCTGGGCGCCGGTACGTAGTAGTGATCTGCAGAGGAGGTAGCTGCTGACATCTGAACCCCTAGTTCGCTTGCGCGACGTTCTCGATTTCAAAAAACGTGTAGGACAAGGTCACGGTATCGACCGAATCCGGTAGCTCCGGATCGATCATGAACCGCACCGGCATCAACTTTTCTTCGCCCGCTTCCATCGGTTGCTGGCTAAAACAAAAACATTCCGTCTTACGCAGGTGCTTGGCCGCCTGCCAAGGTGCCACGCTGGGACGTGCCTGACCCACCATGTCGCGCCCCTCGTGATTCGCTGCCGTGAAGTTCACGGTGTACAGCTTACCCGGATGCACCTCGATGGAATCACGCTCCGAGGCAAACTCCCAGTCCAGGCCTGCATGCACGCTGGTGAGAAACTCCACCCGAACGGTGCGGTCCTCCACCGGCGCTTCATCAACGCTGGCCACAAGCGTCAGGCCCTTGTTCTGCCCGTTAAAGCCGGTGATTTCACACACGACTTCATAAAGCGGCACCAACGCGAATCCGAACGCGAACATCACGGCCGTGATGCTGAACAGCTTGGCTGCCAGCCACCACGGGCTTTCGTTGTCCTTCGCTTCGCTCGTCATCGCTAACTCATCACGATGAAGAACGCCACGTAAAAGCCCACGGCCACCCCTGCCAATGCCAGCGCAGTGATCACATTCTTGCGGGTGGGCCGATTGCTCATGACTGCCCGGCCTCAGGCCTTGATGGGATCATCGTGTACCGCAGTCACCTCAGCGTCGCTGATCACCGGCGGCTCTTCAAAGGTGTGGTAAGGCGCCGGCGACGGCACCGTCCATTCAAGGCCATGCGCCCCTTCCCACACACGGGAGGTGGCCGCCTCGCCCTTCTTCAGGCAGGACTGGATCACGATGTACAGGAAGATCAGCTGCGCAAATCCGAAGCCGAAGGCACCCACCGACGACCACAGATTGAAGTCGGCGAACTGCACGGCGTAATCCGGAATTCGGCGCGGCATACCCGCCAGACCCGAGAAGTGCATTGGGAAGAACGTCACGTTCACGAAGATCGCTGTCAGCCAGAAATGCAGCTTGCCCAGCGATTCGTTGTACATCACCCCGGTCCACTTCGGCAGCCAGTAGTACACGCCGCCCATGATCGCGAACACCGCACCCGGCACCAGCACATAGTGGAAGTGAGCGACCACGAAATAGGTGTCGTGATACTGGAAGTCTACCGGCGCGATCGCCAGCATCAGGCCGGAAAAGCCGCCGATGGTGAACAGGAACACAAAGGCCACCGAGAACAGCATCGGGGTTTCGAAGGTCATGGACCCGCGCCACATGGTCGCGACCCAGTTGAACACCTTCACGCCCGTGGGCACGGCGATCAGCATGGTCGAGAACATGAAGAACAGTTCGGCCGCCACCGGCATGCCGGCGGTGAACATGTGATGCGCCCATACGATGAACGACAGGAAGGCGATGGACGCAGTGGCGTAGACCATGGAGTCGTAGCCGAACAGCGTCTTGCGGGCGAAGGTCGGGATAATCGTCGAAACGATACCGAAGGCCGGCAGAATCAGGATGTACACCTCGGGATGCCCGAAGAACCAGAAGATGTGCTGGAACATCACCGGATCGCCACCGCCAGACGCCGAGAAGAAGCTGGTGCCGAAGTACTTGTCGGTCAGCAGCATCGTCACCGCGCCGGCGAGCACCGGCATGGTCGCGATCAGCAGGTAGGCGGTGATCAGCCAGGTCCAGACGAACAGCGGCATCTTCAGCAGGGTCATCCCCGGCGCGCGCATGTTCAGGATGGTCACCACCACGTTAATGGCACCCGTAATCGAGCTGATGCCCATCAGATGGACGGAGAAGATCAGCATCGGGAAGGCATTGGATGTCTGCAGCGACAGCGGCGGATACATGGTCCAGCCTGCAGCAGGCGCACCACCCGGCACGAACAGTGTCGACAGCAGGATCGTGAACGCGAACGGCAGAATCCAGAAACCCCAGTTGTTGACGCGTGGCAATGCCAGATCGGAGCAGCCGATCATCATCGGGATCATCCAGTTGGCGAGCCCGACGAATGCCGGCATCACCGCCCCGAAGATCATGACCAGCGCATGCATGGCCGTCATCTGGTTGAAGAACTCGGGCTGGACGAACTGCATGCCCGGCTCGAACAACTCGGCCCGGATGACCAGCGCCATGGCGCCGCCCACGAAGAACATGATGAAGGCGAACCACAGGTACAGCGTCCCGAGGTCCTTGTGGTTGGTGGTCGAAATCCACCGCATGATCCACTTGCCGAAGCCATCCTTCAGCGTGACCGGGCCGTGGTGGTCGTCGTGATGATCCACTGCTGAGCTCATGTCTTGGTGCTCCTATCGCTGCGCGGCGACGTCGGCGGGCTGAACGACACCAGAGTCGTTGCCCCAGGAATTACGGGTGTAGGTGACCACGGCGGCGATGTCCTTGTCGGACAAATGTCCGAACGGAGGCATCGCGTTCTTGCCCTTGATGACCTGCTGGATCTGAGCGGCAGGGTCGCCTGCGACAACCGCGCTGCCCACCAGCGACGGGAACGCCGGCGGCATGCCCTGCCCGGTGTCCTTGTGGCAGACAACACAGTTGGTCTTGTAGACCTTTTCGCCAGCGCTCACGAGCTCCGACTGGTCCAGTTCGGCGGCGGGTTCGGACGATGCGGATTCACCGGCGGCCTCGGGTGCCGGCTCATCAGCCATGGCGACGAAAGACTCCGATTCCTGCTTGGCGCCGGCGTCGACCGGCACGTCCGTGGTTGCACCGCCGGTTTGCGCGGCGACCCACTGGTCATATTCCTCCTGCGGCAGCGCCTCGACCACGATCGGCATGAAGCCATGATCGCGACCGCAGAGCTCGGCGCACTGACCACGGTAAACGCCCGGCTCGTCGATCTTGGCCCAGATTTCGCGCACGAAGCCCGGCACGGCATCTTTCTTGACAGCGAGATCCGGCACCCACCAGGCATGCAACACATCATGCGAGGTCAGCAGGAAGCGGATCTTCTTGCCCACCGGCAGCACGACGCGGTTGTCGACTTCCAGCAGGTAGTTGTCGATGGCGGCGACATCAGCGCCCGAGCCGGTTTGGCGGGCACGATCCGATTCGGCCTCCAGGCGAGAGTAGAAGTGAACGCCCGAATCCAGGTATTCGTACTCCCACATCCACTGGTAGCCGGTGACCTTGACGGTCATGTCGGCGTTGGAGGCGTCTTCCATCTTGATCAGCGTCCCGGCCGCCGGAATCGCCATGCCGATCAGGATCACGAAGGGGATAACAGTCCAGATGATCTCGACCGTCGTGCTCTCGTGGAAGTTGGCCGGCTTGGCGCCCTTGCTCTTCCGATGCATGAACACCGAATAGAACATGAAACCGAACACGCCGATTCCGATGACAACGCAGATCCCGAAAATCAGCATGTGAAGGCCGTAGACCTCACGACTGATCTCGGTGACGCCCTCCGTCAGGTTCCATTGCAAGGCCAGAGCTGACCCAGGCAACAGACCCAGAAGGCTCGCGCTAACTGCTCGTTTCATTCGCTTCTCCACGTAGCGGCCGGTGCCGCCAGTACGTCTTGCAAGCGCTGCCGCAACCGATCCCTCTCGGCATCCGTCAGACAACGCCCCAGTTCCACAAATTGGCCGCTGGACCCGAGCAGCAGCCGGGAACGCCCCGTTCTGCCCTGCGCAGGTTCCAGCCGAACGCGCGCCCAAGCACGCGCATAATCCTTGATGTCCCGTTCCGAGACCCCGGCTCGTCCAAATTCGACGGTTACGCGCTCCCCGGTCACGGTCACGACTTCGCGATAGTCGTTGCCCCGCATGCTGACATAGAGCCCCGCGCCCAGCGCCAGCAATTCCAGGCCCGCAAACGGCAGAATCACCCAGAAACCCATCGTCGCGAACGCGATTCCTATGCCCAGCGAAACCGTGCTGATCGTGGCCATGAACACCATGGCCTGATGCCAGCTCAAAGATCCGTTAGGACGTATGACGAACCGCGTTTCAGATGGATTCGGGGCGGGTTCCACGGCGCGTTTCCGGAAGGGTGCGCTCCATCGAATCGGCCGCAGATTGTATGCGATCGGGGGAATCCGGCGCAAAGCGAATCAGCGCGTTGTCGAGCAAAGTCGTGCTGAGACGGTGCTGTCCGCAGCCCAGAATGCCGAGACAAGGCGCGGGCATGCGCTGCTGCAGCGCTGCGAGATTGTCATCCAGGCGCCGTTGGACAGGTGGCAATACATTGGCGATCCAACCGAGCAGCGGCGCGCGCAACCGGATCGATTCGGCCGTTAGCAGCGCATGATTCAGGCAACCCAGGCGCATGCCGACCACCAGCACCACCGGCCAGCGAAACCGCGCCACCCAGTCCGGCATTTCCTCGTCGCTGCTCAACGGCAGACGCCAGCCGCCGGCGCCTTCCACCAGTACCCGCTCGGCGCTTAGCGACAGCCTGCGGTGCGCCGCTGCAACGGGTTCGCGCGTCAATTGCACTCCCATGTCGCGGGCGGCGAACTCAGGGGCGACCGGCAAGGGCAGACACCACGGGTTGATATCGGCGTAGGCGAGCCCAGGTCGCGATGCGGCCTGCAAGGCCAGCGCGTCGTCATTGCGCCAGCCATCATCGGATTGCTCGGCACCGGCCGCCACCGGCTTCATGCCGGCAGCCGCCACGCCTTGTGCTGCGTAGTCACGCAGCAGCGCGCAGGTCACCGCTGTCTTGCCAATTTCGGTGTCGGTGCCGGTGATGAACACGCTCGGCACGCGGGCTTGGTCAGGCAACGCGTGCCTCCACCAGGCTATCGGCCAGCGCGTCGACCAGGCCGTCGACCTGCTCCTGCGAATGCGCGGCCGTCAACGTCACCCGCAAACGCGCGGCGCCCTCCGGCACCGTCGGTGGCCGGATGGCCGTGACCAGAAATCCGCGCGCCAGCAAGTCGTCTGATACCCGCAGCGCCAACCGGTCCGACCCCAGCACGATGGGCTGGATCGCGGTTCGAGAATCCGGCACCGGTAGATCAGCCGCGTCGAGCCGTGCATGCAACCGCGCGACCAGGCGATGCACGTGGTCGCGCCGCCAAACCTCCTGCCGGGCGATGTCCAGCGCGACCAGCGCCGCGTTTGCGGTCATCGGAGCAAAGGCCGTGGAATAAATCTGCGAGCGCGCGCGGTTTTCCAGATAGGCGATTAATGATGCCGGTCCGGCGACAAAGGCCCCGGCCGCGCCCAGCGCCTTGCCCAGGGTTCCGACCAGCACCGGCAGCGCATCCTGCGACAGCTCGCCGGCAACGCCGCGTCCGTCGCCCCCTTCCACACCAAGGCCATGGGCGTCGTCGACATAAAACAGGGCGTCGGCGCGCTGCGCTTCGTGGCTGAGCGCTTGCAGCGGGGCGCTGTCGCCATCCATCGAGAACACGGCGTCGGTGACCAGCGCCTTGATGCCCGCCACCGGTTCCGCCAGCGCGCGCCGGGCCTGGTCGACCCCTGCATGCGCGTAGATGCGTTTGTCGGCACCGGACAGCCGCACGCCATCGATCAGCGAGGCGTGATTGAGCGCATCGCAGACCGCCAGGTCACCGCGTTGCAGCAGCGCATCAATGATGCCGACATTGGCCGAAAAGCCCGTCGGAAACAGCAACACCCGATCTCGCTGCAGCCAGTCGGCGAGCCGCGCTTCCAGCTCCGCATGGGAGGGCGAGTAGCCGGTGATCAGCGCCGAGGCAGCAGAGCCAGACGCGCCCGGCCCGGCACGCAAGCGAGGATCCTGCGCCAGACCCAGATAGTCGTTGCTGCAAAAATTGATGCAGTCGCGACCAGCAACCCGCGCACACCCCGCCCCGGCCGGCTCGACGATGCGGCGCTGGCGAAACCGGTCGCGCTGGCGCAGCGCCTCCAGCTGGTCTGCGATGCGCCGGTTCAGGCCGCCTGACATGCCCGGCGATCCTCCACAGCCTTCGCGGCTTCCGGCTCGATACCCAGGCGCGCCAACAAGGCACGGTCGTGCTCGGTCACCGGATTGCCTGTCGTGAGCAATTGCTCGCCATAGAAGATGGAGTTCGCGCCCGCGAGAAAACAAAGCGCTTGAAGCGCATCGTCCATTGCCTCTCGCCCGGCGGACAAACGCACATGCGAGGCAGGCATCAGAATGCGCGCCACGGCGATCGTGCGCACAAATTCGAATGGATCGACCGGGTCGGCATCGGCCATCGGCGTGCCAGGCACCGCCACCAATTGGTTGATGGGCACTGACTCCGGGTGTGTGGGCAAATTCGCCAAGGTGCGCAGCAGACCGACGCGGTCGGCACGGGTCTCACCAATGCCAACAATGCCGCCACAGCAGACCTTCATGCCCGACTTGCGCACGTTGTCCAGCGTATTCAGCCGGTCGTCGTATGTCCGTGTACCGATGATTTCTCCGTAATGTTCCTCGGAGGTATCGAGATTATGGTTGTAGTAGTCCAGCCCCGCGTCCGCCAGCCGGTCGGCCTGCGACTCGGTCAGCATGCCCAGCGTCATGCAGGTCTCCAGACCCTGAGCCCGCACCGCGTCGATCATCTGGACCAGCGTGTCCACATCCCGATCCTTGGGGCTGCGCCAGGCAGCGCCCATGCAGAACCGGGTCGCACCGGCCTCCTTGGCGGTGCGCGCCGCCTGTTCGACCTGCTCCACGGCCATCAGCGCCTCGGTCTTCAACCCGGTGTTGTAGCGCACGCTTTGTGGGCAGTACTTGCAGTCCTCGGGGCAGGCGCCGGTCTTGATCGACAGCAACGTCGACAGCTGCACGGCATTGGGATCGAAATGCTCGCGGTGCACGGTTTGCGCACGGTGCATCAGGTCCGAGAACGGCAAGGCAAACAGGGCATTAACCTGGTCTGCCGTCCAGTCGTGACGAAGTTCGCTCATGCGGGATGTCCTAGCCGGTGGAGGCAGCTAGGCTCGCGAGCGGCACGGTCGCTGTCAACCAGAAAATGCCTAATCGGTTGACAGAGATCTTCCATCGCTGGCTCGCGCCAGAGTGCGCAGGCTGCGAATGCCGGTCCGGCAGCGGCCCGTTTTGCCAGCCTTGTCTGGAGCGTCTGCCACTCAACGACCACGCCTGCGTACGTTGCGCCGAACCCCTGATCCCATCCGCGCCCACGCCATCGCTTTGCGCGCATTGCCTCACCCGCATGCCGGACTTTGATCGCGTACTCGCCCCGCTGCTCTATGCTCCGCCGGTCGATGCCAGCATCCATGCTCTGAAGTTCCGCGGCGACCTGGGCGGCGCCCGACGCCTCGCGCATCTGCTAGACCACAGCCTGCCGGACCTGCCGCCACCGGATGTCGTCATCCCCGTTCCATTGCACCCAAGCCGGATCCGCCAACGCGGGTTCAACCAGGCGCTGGAGATCGCCAGATCCCTGTGCGCAATGCGTGGATGGCGGCTGGACGCACGAGCCGTGAAGCGGGTGCTGCCAACCCGGCCACAGCTTGGCCTCACCGCCACCGAGCGGCGGCGCAACCTGCGCCATGCGTTCGCCGTGCAGGCCGATCTCGCTGGACGCCGGGTGCTGATCGTGGACGATGTGCTGACCACCGGCGCTACCGCATCGGCTCTGGCCCATGCCCTGCGCAAGGCCGGGGCAGAGGACGTCACCGCGCTCGCGGCAGCCCGCACGCCGCGGAACGAGGCCCTGCGGCACCAAGGTGCCGGGCCGCCAGATTTCAGCGTAGGATGAATTTGCCGACGACGGGACCGGGCCCGGCGCTGGCTTGTCGTTAGGGGCGCCAGGGGAATCGCATGCCGGACCGTCCGGAGATCACGGTATTACTCAAGGATTGGTCCGCCGGGAATGCGGTGGCCCGCGACCGCCTGATGCCGCTGGTCTACGACGAATTGCAACGAATCGCCCGCCGCGCCATGGCCGGCGAGCACGCCGGACACACCCTGCAGCCAACCGCACTGGTGCACGAGGTCTTTGCTCGCCTGATCGATGCCGACATCGACTGGCAGGACCGCGCCCACTTCTACGCACTCTGTGCCCGGATGATGCGCCGACTACTGGTCAACCACGCCGAGTCCGTCCGCGCCGCGAAACGCGGCGGCGACGCCCTGCGCGTCACGCTGGAAGGCCTGCCCGAAGCCGCCACGGGGAGCGACGAGGACCTGCTGGTCATTGACGAAGCGCTGAACCGGCTCGCCGAGTTCGATGCTCGCAAGGCCGACCTGATCGAACTGCAGTACTTCGCCGGCCTGAGCTTTCGCGAAATGTCCGCCGTGACCGGATTGTCATCCAGCACACTGGACCGCGAGCTCCGACTGGCGCGCGCCTGGCTCAAGGACACCCTGCTGGCGAATTCGTGAGCAGGGTCGCCGCAGCCATGGGCACAATCGGAGCCGAATTCGGCTAAGCCTGTTATGACCCCCGAGCTCTGGCAACGAATCGAGGCGGCCTTCGCCCAGGCCCTGGAGCTGGTGCCCGAGCAGCGGCCGCCGTACCTCGACGCACTCGCCGTCCGCGACCCGGAAGCCGCAGCCCAGGTGCGAAGACTCATCGCTGCGGATGCCGCGGACGATCAGCGCCTACGCCAGCCCATCGGCCGCGCGCTGGAAACCTTTGGCGAGGAACTGGACGACCCGTGGATTGACCGCAGGCTCGGCGCCTATCGCATCACCCGGCGCATCGCGACCGGGGGCATGGGCGCGGTGTTTCTGGCCGAACGCGTGGATGCACAGTTCGAGCAGCAGGTGGCGATCAAGCTGGTCGGCACCCAGACCCTCGCGGCTGACGCCCAGGCGCGGTTCCGCGCCGAGCGTCAGATTCTGGCAGGCATGCAGCACCCGTTTATCGCCCATTTGCTGGACGGCGGAACCACCGAGGATGGGGCCGCCTATCTGGTGATGGAATACGTCGTCGGTGAGCCCATCGATGCTTATTGCACGGCCCATCACCTGCCCGTCGACGCAACGCTGCGGCTGTTCAAGAAGGTCTGCGCCGCGGTCGCCTACGCCCACCGCAATCTGGTCGTCCACCGCGACCTGAAACCCGGCAACATCCTGGTCGACGCTCAGGGCGACCCGAAACTGCTGGACTTTGGCATTGCCAAGCTCATCAGCGACACGCCCGATACCGCCGATCAGACCGTGCAACGCCTGACCCCGGACTACGCCAGCCCTGAGCAGATTCTGGGCGAGCCGGTCACCACCGTCAGCGACGTGTATGCGCTGGGTGTACTGCTCTACAAGCTGCTCAGCGGCCAGCGCCCCTACGAACTGGCCGGGCTGCGGCCGGCCGAGGTCGAACGGCTGGTCGTCGAGACCGGCCCAATCCGACCCAGCGTCGCATCCCGCGGCTCCGATGCCGGCGAGGCGCTGCCGGCGGAACTCGATGCCCTGGTGCTCAAGGCCATGAACCCGGAACCGGAGCAGCGCTACGCCAGCGTGCTTGCCCTGTCCGAAGACATCGACCGCTATCTCTCCGGCCAGCCGTTGCAGGCACGTGCTGGCGGCTGGTGGTACCCGGCTCGAAAATTCCTGCACCGCCACACCGCTGCGGTCGGGCTTGCCGTCACGCTGTTCATCGGCGCGCTCGTGGCGGCCGGCTACCACAACAAGACCCTCACCGCGGAACGCGACGAGGCACGCTTCGAGGCGAGCCGCGCCCAGGCCGTCACCGATTTCCTGATCGACCTATTCCGCCAGGCCAACCCTAACGAGTCGCAAGGCGAGGACATATCAGCACGCGAGATCCTCGACACCGGCGCCACCCAACTGGACGAACACCTGAGCGACCAACCGCGCATTCGCGCCGAGCTACGGCGCAGTATCGGCACGGTCTACGCGTACCTGGGCCTCTACCAGGCCGCCGCGACCCAATTCCGCGATGCGGTGGCGCTGCACGAGGATCTGGATGATCCTGCGGGCTTGGGTCGCAGCCTGTCCGGCCTCGGTGAGGCGCTGCTAGACCTCGGCCAGCTGGATGAAGCCGCCCTCATCCACGAGCGGGCGCTGAACCTGCGACGCCAGACCTTTGGCGATGTGTCCATCCCCGTGGCCTACAGTCTCAGCGAACTGGGCTATGTCCGGTTCAGCGCCGGCGATTACGTGGCATCGGATGCGCTCGGGCGCGAGGCGCTGACCATCCTGGAACAATCCGGCGCCACCGACGATGACTACTACTCGAACCTGCTCCACAGCCTCGCGCAAAGCCTGCAAATCCAGGACCGCCTGACCGAGGCCGAGCAGTTTTTCCGCCGCTCACTGGAATGGGACCTCGACCACCATGGCGAACGTCACACGAACTCGCTGACCAGCCTGCATGACCTGGCCAGCGTTCTGGTTCAGCTCGAACGCTTTGTCGAGGCCGAGCCGCTGTTTCTCAAGGTTGCCGCCATCGAGACCGACATGCTCGGACCCGACTATCCGCAGCACAATCTGACGCTGAACAGCCTCGGCCAGCTCTACCAGAAAATGGAGCGGCTGGACGACGCCGAGCGGTACCTGCGCGACGCCGTGGAACATGCGCGCCGTGTGCGTGGCGCCGAGCACCCGCACACCGCTTACCTGATCGTCGGGCTGGTCAATCTGCTCAACGAACGGGCACGTTTCGACGAGGCGCAGTCACTGGTGGACGAGGCACTGGCCATCTATGCCGCCACGGTGCCCGACGACTATCCGCACCTCGCGACCGCCCGCATCGCCCAGGCCCGCACGCTGATCGGACTATCTCGGCTCCCCGCGGCGGAGACCGCAGCGCGCCAGGCCTTGGCGGTGTGCGCAGCCGCCCTGCCCGCCGGCCACTGGCTGGCCGAACGCGCACAGGCACTGGTCGACGAAACCGTCGCGGCGCAATCCGCTGGCGCCCACTGACATTTTTTCGGTTTCGCTGGGCAAAACCCCGCCGTCTTCCTGCTACCACTCCTAGGAACACCCGATCGGCCTTCGATCCGTGTTCCGCCCAGGGATTTTCAACGGAGTGAAGCAATGGATCGGATCAACCCACTATCACGGACGACACGCTGGACTGTCGTCACCCTGTTCGCCATCACCATGACCGCCTGCGGTGGCGGGGGTGGCGGCGGCGAAGACCCGGGGCCGGGAACCGGCGGGGGTGGCGGCGGAGGTACGCCGGGCGACAACAACAGCGTGGCCGAGGTGCTGGACGACCTCGGCATCAACACCAGCTACACCGCCCGCGTCGACAACGACGGCGATGCCCTGCCGGAAGACGACTACGCTCCCATGGGCGGCGGCATGATGGTCAACCAGTACTCCGAAGTGATGCTGTTCGGGGTGCCGCTGGAAGACTCCGACGTAGCCGACAACTCCGGCACGCAGAACGCCATGACGCTGACCAATCTCGTGCCCGGCAGCAACAACCGCTACACATGGGAAGTGATCAATGACGAGCCGCTGGCGAACACGCCCTGGACCAGCCTCGGCGCCAAGCGCAACGCCGTGGCCGGCGATTTCGACGGCGACGGACTGGAAGAAATCGCCATCGTCTACCAGGACAGCGGTGACGTGCAGCTGGTGATCCAGCAGGACGCGGACGAAAGCTACGCGCTCAGCACCCCGGTAAACGTGGACAACGGAACCTACGATGCGCTGTTCGTCACAGCGGGCGACTATGACGCCGACGGACAGATCGACCTGGTCCTGGGGCTGGTGTCCGCCACCGGCCATGCAAGCATCAAGATGCTGGAGAACACGGGTGGCAACTTCGCGTTCAACGGCCTGTCCGTGAATTTTTCCGCGGACAACTTCAACATCGCGCAACTCGTGCTCGCCTCCGGAAACCTGGACTACGACAACGCCTACGAGCTGGCCGTCGTCACCAACGCCGGCACCTTGACGTCGACCAACAACAACCTGTCCGGCGCCGAGCATCGCTATTACCTGTTTGACGATGCCGAAAACAATTTCGCCGAACTGGCCTCCAGCCGGATCAGCTTCGACCCCGGTTCCGGCCGCCGCGAGGCGGTCTACGGCAATGTTGCCCTGGGCGATGTTGATGGCGACAGCATCGACGAGGTCGTGCTTGCCGGCATGAACCAGATTGGCGGCATCAACAGCTCCGCGCCAATGAGCAGTTTCCGTCATGCCGTCCAGGTGCTGGACGATGCCAAGCGCAGCTTCACCCTGCTGGCGGAAACATCGACTCCGGTGCTGCTCGACAACACGGAGCTACCGCCAGATGGCGAGCGCTACTCGGAAGATTCCGGCACCCAGCAGGCAATGAACCACGTGGCATTGACCACTGCGGATGTGGACGGCGACGGCGCGGCCGAGATCCTGGTCAACCAGCGGCTTTATCAGTCCCAGCGCAGCACTCCAGGCACCCTGGTGCTGTATGACGATGACAACGATATCGAGACGGGGTTTGCCACCATTCCGGGCATTCACTGGTTCGGCTACAACCGGAGCGACAGTTTCAACTTCAACTGGCGCATGAATGCGGTGGCTGCCGGCGACGTCACCCTCGACGGCCGTGACAACATCGTCCTCTACTCGCAGCGTCAGGGCACAAGCACCAGCCAGACGCAGCAAATCCAGGTCTGGGGGCACGACCAGATCAACGGTTGGAGCCTGATCCAGCAGATCGACACCGACAAGCGCAGCAGCATCGGCGCGCAGGACAGCTATTACCCACAGGTGCTGCTGCCCGATGCCGAACTGGATGACGGCTCGTTCGCGATCCAGTTCAGCGAGGGCAGTCACCAACTGGTCTTCACGCAGCCGATCATCATCGCTGCGCTCGCGGGTGCACCCTGCGCCACCGACCTGGGTCAAAACCTCAGCTCCTCGTGCCGGACTGCCTACGGCCAGGGCGTCAATGACAACACGACGCGCACCGATGGTACGACCGCCACCGGCCGACTGTTCGCAGGCTTCGGCGCGGGCGACCCGGTCACGCAGAACAGCTTCGAGATGACCGCCAGCATCGAGCGCACGACCAGCAGCTGGGACATCAGCGGATACTCGCTGACGAAGACGCTGACCTACGAAACCGGGGCGATCGAAGACTCCGTCGTGCTCACCGTCATGCCTATCGATGTGTACGAGTACACCGTGCTATCGCATGTGGATCCGACGCTGGTCGGCGAGGTCGTCACCATCAACCTGCCACGCGAGCCGATCACCACGCTGGTCACGCTGGATTACTACAACCAGATCGTCGACGAGGGCTTTCTTCAGATCGGCAGCGATGTGTTCGGGCATACAGAAGGCGATCCATCCAGCTATCCGACAGCCTCCGACAAGTTCGGCCTGCTGAACCGCTACGACGGGCTAGAGTCATCCGTGGTGTCGGTCGGCGAGGGCCAGGGACAAACCGTGGCCACAATTGAGGAGTTCACAACCACCGGCTCGGGCAACGACTACAGCACGGTTTATGGGCTGGATGTGCGGGCCACAGGCGGTCTCGGCGGCTATGTCGTCGGTGGCTTCTCGGTGGGCTACGGCACCACCGGCTCGCTGGAGGTCACCCATGGCGACCAGACCCTCTACCAGGGCGCGGTCGGCAACATCAGCGAGGCCGCCTTCGATGCCGGCGAGAACTACAACTGGGGCCTGTTCGCGTATCTCTACGACGACCACCGCTCCGGCCAGCATTTCGAGGTGCTGAACTTCTGGGTCGAGGACTAGCGCAAACCAACCGGGCGGCGGCGCGGAGCGGCCGCCCGGTTCTTTCGATTGAAGATCAGGGTCCGCCTAGTTCGCGATCGCCCCGAGATCGAACCCGATCGGCGCCCCCGGCCCCAGCGGCAGACCCAGCAGAATCCATAGCATCACCAGCGCAACGCCGGTGAGCAGCATCCAGATCGAGTACGGGATCATCATCGCGGTCAGCGAGCCGATGCCGAAGTCCTTTTGCCAGCGCTGGGCAAAGATCAGCACCAGCGGGAAATACACCATCAACGGCGAAATGATGTTGGTGGCGGCATCCCCGACACGGTAAGTCGCGGTTGCCCCTTCGGGGCTGATACCCAGCAACAGCAGCATCGGGACCAGCACGGGAGCCAGCAGCGCCCACTTGGCACTGGCCGAGCCCACAAACAGATTCAGAAAGGCCGCGAACAACACGATCAGCCCCAGCGCGATCGGTAACGGCAAGCCACTATTCTCGATAGCGCCGGCGCCATGCACCGCGGTGATCAAGCCCAGGTTCGACCAGTTGAACATGGCGACGAAATGGGCGGCGGCGAAGGCCAGCACCAGGTAGTAGCCCATGTCCTTCATCGCCTCGGCCATCATCGCCACCAGATCGCGGTGCGTCTTGATGGTGCCGGCGGCGGCCCCGTAAGCCCAACCCGCGGCGAGGAAGATCACGAAAAACCCGGCCACCAGCGAGCGAAAGAACGGCGTGGCCGTCACGTACCAGGGCTGGCCGTCGGTGCCCTCCCCGTCGTTGAGCAAGGGCGTGCCCGGCCCGAAGGTCATCAGCGCCCAGAGCAGGCAGACGCCCACAATCGCAAACCCGGCCCAACGCAGACCCTTGCGCTCGGCATCGGTCAGCGGTGCGCTCTCATCGCCAAAGGCTGCGGCCTGATCGCCCGAGGGCGTCCATGTGCCCAGCCGTGGCTCGATGACGCGGTCGGTCACATACCAGATCACGGGCAGATAAATCACCAGCAACGCCGAAATGAAGTACCAGTTGCCGGCGATGTTCATGCTCCAGCCGGAATCGATTTGCGAGGCATCCATCGCCGCTTCGGTAATCCCGAATAGCAGCGCATCCAGCTGACCCGGCGAGATATTCGCGGAAAAGCCCCCGGACACGCCGGCGAACGCGGCTGCGATGCCTGCCATGGGGTGGCGCCCGGCGGCCGCGAAAATGATCGCAGCCAGCGGAATCATCACCACGTAGCCGGCATCGGCTGCATGGTTGGACAGCATCGCGACGATGGCCACGACCGGCGTCAGCAGGCCCTTGGGGGCGTTGCGAACTGCTTGCCGAATCCCGCTCGCGAACAACCCCGACCGCTCGGCCACGCCAGCGCCCAGCATCACTACCAGCACATAGCCCAAGGGGTGGAAGTGCGTGAACGTGGCCGGCATCTGCGTCCACAGCCGCTGGATGTTCTCGGCCGATAGCAGACTCTGGGCCTGCAGCAACAGCGGTGAACCATCCGCCAGCGTCTGGGTCGGATGCATGGCCGTGACACCGACCAGCGCGCAGACCACCGAGATCCCGATCAGCGCCAGGATGAGATAGAAAAAGATGAAGACTGGGTCTGGCAGACCATTGCCAATCCGTTCGACAAACCCCAGAAACCCTTTCTGATTCATTGCGGTATTGGATTCACTCACCCGCATGCCCCTTTGATTGTTATCCGTTGCAATCCACCATCACAGCGGATTCAGGTGACCCTTGGCAAGCTGACTGCCTGCCCGACCCGTCGCGCGCCCGAACATTCCATGCTTTACGAGGTTCGCGTAGTAACTTCTAATGAACACTCAACTGTCCGCGGAATCGCGCATGAACAGCAGTGCCACATCCGCACGTACCGTCACTCTTCAGGGCCAGCCGCTGACGCTGGACGGCCAGCCGCCTGGAATCGGTGACTCCGCCCCGGAGTTCTCCCTGGTATTTTCCCGGCGGCCTGAGGATGCCAGCGCTGACGGTGGGTTCGCCATGCCCGAGCTACGTCAAGTGGGCCTGGACGACTACCGGCACCGCATCAAGCTGCTCAACATCTTTCCGTCAATTGACACGCCGATCTGCGCCGATTCGGTCCGCGCATGCGAATTGTTCGCACGATCACACCCGAAACATGCGTTGCTGATGATCTCTGCAGACCTGCCGTTTGCGATGCAACGCTTTTGCGCTGATCACTCGATCAAGAACCTGTTCGCGCTCTCCACGATGGGCGATACGCGCTTTGGCCGTGATTACGGCGTCGGTATCGGCACCGAGCCTCTCCGCGGGCTTTGCGCGCGGGCTTGCTTCGTGCTGGATACCGCCAACAAGGTGCGGCATGTCCAGATCATGGGGCAGCTCAATGAGCCTATCGACTTCAATCCCGTGTTCGACGCGATGACGAGCATCTAGGGAAACACTCAGTTCAGGGTCAGCGTGAACTGCTCGGCCACAATAACCACGTGGGTTCTACCCCGTTTTCACGGACGGTTTGGAAAGGAGGGTTGTGAGCCGCCCAGGGTGCCAGCGCCAGACAAAGGCTTCAGAAGTCATCGTAGTCTGGCCGCGTCTTACCGGCCGAAACGCGCGAACGCGTGCTGCTGAGTAGCTGCGGTGTCTGTTGTTGGATCAACGCCGTCAACGAGCCAAGATCAAGCATCATCATGGCCGATGCCACAATGCCGATGTTGACGGGATCCAAGCCGCTCTCGATGGCGCGTAAAGTGCGCGGCCTAGGCGAACGAGGTCGTCCCGAACAGCCGAGTGCAGTGTCCTGTTGATGTCGGATATCTGAGACATAACGGCACTAATATACCGTTTGATTGGCTCAATACGTCAAATAGCGCCTTTTATTTCCTCGCTGACGACTGCACGCTGCCGAACGTTGTCGATCCATAACGACCGGCTCCATCGGGTTCGCCGGTCGCTAAAGGCGACGCACTCAGCACGAACCAGCGGCCCCGCGCGCCGGCGGGGCCGCCACTCACCCGGTTTATCCAGCCACCTTGCGACCGAACATCCGATACAAGGCCGGTAGTACGAGCAGCGTCAGCAGCGTCGATGACACGATTCCGCCGATCACCACCGTTGCCAGCGGTCGCTGCACTTCGGAGCCGGTACCCACGTTGAAGGCCATGGGCACGAAGCCCAGCGAGGCGACGAGCGCGGTCATGAGCACGGGGCGTAGGCGGATCAGCGCGCCGTCGATGATGGCGGGCTCAAGATCCACGCCCTGCGACAAGCGATCGCGAATAAAGGACAGCATCACCACGCCGTTGAGCACGGCGATGCCCGACAGCGCGATGAAACCGACCCCGGCCGAGATGGACAGCGGCATGCCGCGCAGTGCCAGCGCCGCCAGCCCGCCGGTGAGTGCCAGCGGCACGCCGGTGAACACGATCAGCGCATCGCGCCCGCTGCCAAAGGCCGCGTAGAGCAGCGCGAGGATCAGCAGCAGCGTGAGCGGAACGATTAACGACAAGCGTCTGCTGGCGGAGATGAGTTGCTCGAAGCTGCCACCGAAGTCCAGCCAGTAACCTGCGGGCAGATCCACCTGTTCGCGAATCGCGGCTCGGGCCGCTTCGACAAAGCTGCCCAGGTCCTGTCCCCGCACGTTGGCCGTAACGAACACCCGGCGCTTGCCGTTTTCGCGACTGATCTGGTTGGGGCCGGTGATGGTCTCGACACGGGCCACCGCGCCCAGCGGCACGTGCAGCGGCGGAGCGTGGGCCACGCCTAGCGCATCGGCATCGCCGGCGACCATGGCGTCGTCGGCCGGCAGCGGAACGGGCAGATCACGCAGGGCAGCGGGATCATTGCGCAGCGCATCGGGCAGGCGCACGACCAGATCAAACCGCCGATCACCCTCGTAGACCTGACCCACCGCCGTGCCCCCCCATGGCCACCTGCACCACCTGCTGCACGCTGGCGACATCCAGCCCATAGCGGGCGAGTTGCGCGCGGTCGGGCACGACCTGAATCATCGGCAGGCCGGTGACTTGCTCGGTACGCACATCGCGCGCACCGGGCAACCCGCGGACCACGCCTTCGATCTGCTCGGCCAGGCCGACCAGGGTGTCGAGATCATCTCCATAGACCTTCACGGCAACGTCGGCACGCACGCCGGCGATGAGTTCGTTGAACCGCATTTCGATGGGCTGGGTGAACTCGTAGTTGTTGCCGGGCACCGCGCGGGCCAGATCGGCCAGCTCGTCCAGCAGCACGGCGCGCGGCTTGCCGGGGTCGGGCCAGTCCTGTCGCGGCTTGAGGATCAGGAAGGTATCGGCGACGGCCGGCGGCATCGGGTCGCTGGCGACCTCGCCGGTGCCGATCTTGGAAAACACGCGCTCGACCTCGGGCAGCTGGCCAACGGCATTCTCCAGCACCTGCTGCATCGCCACCGCCTGCGCCAGGCTCGTGCCCGGTATGCGCAGGGCATGCATGGCGATATCGCCTTCGTCCAGGCTGGGAATGAATTCGGCCCCCATGCGTGTGCCGCCCCAGGCCGCCACGACGACCAGCACCACCGCAGCGCTGACGACTGCCACACGCCAGCGCAGCGCGGCCAGCAGCAGCGGCCGATAGAGCCGGCGCAGGCCGCGCAGCACCGCGGGGTCGCGCTCCGCCACCCGGCCCCGCATCAGCACCGCGAGCGCAGCGGGCACGAAGCTTACGGACAGCACCAGGGCGGCGAGCAGGGCCATGACCACGGTCAAGGCCATGGGATGGAACATCTTGCCCTCGATGCCACCGAGCGCGAACACCGGAAGGTAGACGATCAGGATGATGGTCACGGCGAACACGCTGGGGCGGATCACCTCGGCCGTGGCGCTGCGCACCAGTTCCAGCCGTTCGCGCAGCGGTAGCGCGCGGCCCGCCGCCCGCTGGGCTTCGCTGAGCCGGCGCAGACCATTTTCGACGATGATCACGGCGCCATCAACAATCAGCCCGAAGTCCAGCGCCCCCAGGCTCATCAGGTTGCCCGAGGTGCGGGTGGCGACCATGCCGCTGATGGTCATGAGCATGGACAACGGAATCACCAATGCGGTGATCAGCGCGGCCCGCAGATTGCCCAGCAGCGCGAACAGCACCGCAATGACCAGCAAGGCGCCTTCGACCAGGTTCTTCTCGACCGTGGCGATGGTCTTGTCGACCAGATCAACCCGGTTGTAGACCGGGTTTAGCGTGACACCGTCGGGCAATGAGGCCTCGATCTCGGTCAGGCGCTCGGACACCGCCTGCGCCACCCGGCGGCTGTTGGCGCCGATCAGCATGAAGGTCGTGCCCAGCACCACTTCCTGTCCGTTCTGGGTGGCGGCACCGCTGCGCAGGTGTTGCGACATCGCGACCTCGGCCAGCTCGTCCAGCCGGATCGGCACGCCATCGCGCTTGGCGACGACAATGGCGCGAATGTCGTCCAGGGTCTGCACTTGTCCCGGCGACCGGATCAGGTACTGCACGCCAAACCGTTCGATGTAGCCGGCACCCACGTTGCTGTTGTTGCGGGCCAGCGCCGACATCACGTCATCAACGGTCAGGTCGTAGGCCAGCAGGCGATCCGGCCAGGGCGCGACAAGGTACGTCTTCTCGAAGCCACCGATGGTGTTGACCTCGACGATGCCGTCGGTCTGCTGCAACTGTGGCCGCACGATCCAGTCCTGAACGGTGCGCAGGTCGGTCGGTGTCCAGGCACTGCCTGGCTCGGCGCCGACCGTGTACATGAAGATCTCGCCGAGGCCGGTAGCAATCGGCCCCATCGCGGGCGAAATGGCTGCCGGCAGTTCGTTGCGTAAACCGGCCAGCCGCTCGGCCACCAGCTGACGGGCAAAGTAGATGTCGGTGCCGTCCTCGAACACCACCGTCACCTGCGACAGGCCGTAGCGTGACAGCGAGCGGGTGTAGTCCAGCCGCGGCAGGCCGGCCATCGCGGTTTCCACCGGGAAGGTCACGCGCTGCTCGGCTTCCAGCGGAGAGTAGCCCGGTACGGCGGTGTTGATCTGCACCTGCACGGTGGTGATGTCGGGCACGGCGTCGATGTTCAGGCGCTGAGCGTTGTACACACCCAGGGCGGCCACCAGCACCGCGGCAAACAGCACGAGTACGCGGTTCGCGATCGCGAACCGAATCATGGATTCCAGCATGGGAGCGTCCTCAGTGTTGGTGGCTGGCGCCGGACTTTTCGAGGTCCGCCTTCATCAGGTAGCTGTTGCCGGTGACGTAGCGCGCCCCCGGCTGCAGACCGTCCAGCACTTCCACCACCTCGGCATTGCCGGCACCCAGCTCGACGGATCGAGGCTCGAAGCCGTCGCCCACCTGCTCGAACACGACCGCCTGCCCGTCCATCTGTTGGATGGCGGACCGCGGCACCAGCACCGGTGCCTGGCGGGACTCGACCAGCAGCTCGCCACGCACGTACTGACCAGGGCGCAGCGCGCCTTGCGGATTGGGCACGATCACCCGCGCGCGCACCGATTGGGCAGCATGAATCGCGAGCGGCGAGAGCTGGTCGATCACGCCCTGCCCCACGGCGTTGTCGTGCAGACCGAGAATGCGCACCGGCTGCCCGACACGCACCACATCCAGATCGTGGTCAAACACATCGAACTCCACCCACAGCTCGGACAGATCCGCGATCACGAACAGCGGCTCGTTGCCGGTCACCTCGCCGACCTGCGCCTGGCGGCTGACAACCCAGCCACCAATCGGGGCCTTCAGCGGGTAGCTTTGCAGGCTGTCGTTGCTTTGCACCCGCGCCAGCACCTGGCCGGAGTCGACCTGGGTCCAGAGCTTGGCGTCTACCGTCTCGATGACTCCGGCATAACGCGGCCGCACGCGGGACACGCGCGATGGATCGGTGTGTACGCGACCGGTGAGGCTGCGGGTCATGCGCAACGCGCCAGGGCCTGCAAGCGCGGTCCGCACCCCCAGCGCCTGGGCCATGTCGGCAGACATGTGCACCGAGCCCTCATGGGCATCGCCATGTCCTGCTTCGTGGCCATGCCCATGGCCGTGCTCACCTTCGCGCTCGGCCTCCTGCCCGTGCGGTTCGTCATGGGCGTGGTTACCACCGGCAAGCCCTGTCGGGGCGTGGGCCAGCAGTAGAGCCAGTGCCAGTGTGGCTATCGGGAACTGTGATTTCATCCTGCGATCTCCTGATCCAGCGAGCGACCCAGCAGGCGCTCCAGCTCGATGCGTGTCTGGTGATATTCGGTTGCGACGGCGATGCGGCGTTGCTGCCATGCCAGCCGTTCCTGTTGTGCCGTGGTCAGTTCGAGCAGGCTGTATCGCCCCTGGCGGTAGCCTTCGGCGGTCGCGCGGAGGACAGCTTCGGACTGCGGTTCCAGCGCATCCCGAATCTGCTCGAAAGCCTGGTGCAAGGCATCCAGCTCGGCCCAGGCGGTCGTGACCAGCGCCTGGGCACTGAGCCGGGCCGTTTGCTGCGCCCAGTGCGTAGCCTCAGCCTGCGCCTGAGCGCTTGCCTGTGCCGGCGCAGAACGGCGGGCGCTGCCCAGCGGCAAGCCCAGGCCCAGCACCAGCGCCTGATCACCGCTGCCCCG
>Ga0208834_100052_pt1 | contig 58121 bp, 54 predicted proteins | sample DeeseametaMP1787_FD_184182 | JGI IMG/M metagenome (GOLD analysis project Ga0208834, IMG submission 184182) | Marine microbial communities from the Deep Pacific Ocean - MP1787 (SPAdes) | ecosystem: Environmental > Aquatic > Marine > Oceanic | place: North Pacific Ocean | collected 2011-05-03 | reverse complement strand
AGCCCAGCCGATTCGAGGTGGCTGCCGCCGGCGGTACGCTCGAATCCGTCGATTCTCAGTTACTCGGGGATGGCGAACAGGCCTGGCTTTGGACCGCGCCTGACACGCCTGGGGTTTACCCGCTCACCGTCCGTCGCAGCGATGACTCCGTGATGATGACCGTCCATGCCTTTGTCATGACCCCCGCCAGCGATGTCATCAACGGCCGTCTGAATGGCTACCGGCTTGGCGGCTACCCACAGCAGGCGTTGCGTGGTCAGGCCATTTACGACCCGCCGGAGGGTTTCGTGGAGGTCACCGACGCCAACCGCGACACACGCATCTCGCCGCATTTCACCCTGGGCGAGTTCGTGGCCAAGCAACGCTCCGACTACCCGAAATACGTCGCCCTGCGCGAGCGCCTGTTGCTGAAGCTGGAAATGATCGTCGAGCAACTCGCGGAGGCCGGTTACCAGGCCTCCGGGCTGCACATCATGAGCGGGTTCAGAACGCCCTGGTACAACGCCTCAATCGGCAACGTGCCCTATAGCCGGCACGTCTGGGGCGGAGCGGCGGACATCTTTGTCGATGAAGCCCCCAAAGACGGCGTGATGGATGACCTCAACGGCGACGGCCGCATCGATGTCGCTGATGCCCGGGTGATCTACAACCTGATCGAAACGCTGTCCCAGGAACGCTGGTACCAGCCCTTCGTGGGCGGCATGGGCCTGTACGGCCCCAAACCAGGCGTCCGCGGACCGTTCGTGCATGTCGATGTTCGCGGGTTCCGGGCGCGCTGGTAATAGCCAGCCGCCATGTGCTGAAGATCAAACAGGCAGCGGGGGCTGCACCAAAGGGAGTGACCATGACAGGCCAGACCAGGACGTATATCACCCGTGGACTCATCGCAGGGCTGCTCCTGCTGACGACACTCAGCGGCTGCGGCCCGGATACCCAGGACGCACGCAAGACATTCGGCGCCGCCTTGCAAGCCGAGATCGGTGAGAATCACCCGCCGGTAACGGACTATTACAGCCAACGCGATTTCAAACCGGTGTGGGTGTCGCTGGACACCTCGCTCTTCGGCAGCCCATCGACCACGCAGGCACTGGAGGAATTGATCGACGCCGTGCAGCAGGCCGATTCACATGGCCTGCTGCAGGACAATTACTCGCTGGATGAGCTGCAGGCACTTCATGACGCCCCACCAGCGTTACCAGAGGCGGCTGCGGCCGGCGAGTGGCGGGCCATGCAGAGCTATCTGCAGTACGCGCAGGATTTCGCTCAGGGACGCTACTCGCAGGCCTCGGCGGACAATGCCTGGTTCATCCCCAAGCCGCCATTTGACCACGGCAGCCAGCTGCGTCAGCTCGACGATTCGGGCGTGTCGGATTCCCTTCACGATCTGCTGCCACAAACGGCGGAGTACCGCCGCCTGCAACGCGCCCGCTCAAACATCGTGGACATCGTCGACGCCGGCGGATGGCCGACCGTTGATGCCGAGGGCCTGATTCAGCCGGGCGAGCATCACGCGGCGATTCCCGACCTGCGGCGCCGCCTGAGCATCTCGGGGGAACTCGGTTCAGCCGAACCACAAGGCCCCGCCGCGGAGGATCCGACGCTCTACGACCCGCAAACCGTCGCTGCCTTCACGAAGTTTCAGCGCCGGCATGGGATCGCCGACGACGGCATCGTCGGCCAGGAAGCCCGACAGATGCTCAACTACCCGGCCAGCAAGCGGCTCGAACAAATCGATGCCAACCTCGAACGACTGCGCTGGCTCCCGCGTGATCTCGCCAACGACCGGATCATGGTCAACATTGCCGCCTACTGGCTCGTCGCCTACCGCGACGGCGAGGACCCACTGAACATGCCGGTCATCGTCGGCGAGGAGCAGAACCAGACACCGGCGTTTCACGACACCTTGGAGTTTCTTGAGATCAACCCGTACTGGACGGTGCCCAATTCCATCATCGTCAAGGAGATGGCGGCAGAAGCGGCGCAGAACCCGACCTACTTCAGCGAACGAAACATGGTCGTTCAGGCGGACTGGCCGTTGGATTCCGAGGTGCTCGACCCCTCCGATATCGACTGGGACAATTACGCTGATCCCGATGCGAACTTTCCCAACGTGGTCCGGCAGCTACCGGGGCCGGACAATGCGCTGGGGCGGATCAAGTTCATGTTCCCCAACAAGTTCTCGATCTACCTGCACGACACGCCGGCACGGCATTTGTTCGAGAAGGCCGACCGGACATTCAGCCACGGCTGCATCCGCGTCGGTGACCCGATCGCATTGGCTGGCTTCGTGTTGAAAAACACCGATGGCTGGGACGCGGCACGGGTGGAAGAGACCATCGAGTCGCGCGAGATGACCCGGGTCGATCTGGCGGAAGCCGATCGCCTGCCGGTGTACATCTACTACAGCACCGCCTGGGTCGATGAGGACGACGTGCTGTACTTCAGGCCGGACCGCTACCAGCGTGATGCCAGCCTCATGCTGACACTGAAGGCGGGGCACAGCCCGGTTTCATCCGACGCGATCTCGGCAACCCCCGATATCTGAGCGCGCACCGGACGATCCAGCCGGATCGTCCGGTGCCTGTCAGCGGCGCCGCGGTGATTCAGCGAATCAGGCGGCGCCCTGCGAGGTGGCGTCATTGGAGGCCGCCGCTTCACGAAACACCCAGCGATTCAGCCGCTTGACGAAGGCCGCCGGGTCGGTGAGCTGGCTGCCCTCGGCCAATACGGCCTGCTCGTAGAGCATGCGCGCGAGATCGTCGAAATCGGTATCTGTCGACAGCTGCTTGAGATGCTCGAGGATCGGGTGCGCCGGATTCACTTCGAGGATGGGCTTGCTGCCAGGCATACCCGCTTCGCCCGCCTGCTTGAGCAGCTGCTCCAGATGCCGGGACATCGCGTTGTCGCCCACCACCAGACAGGCCGGCGACTCGGTCAATCGCTGCGACAGCCTCACGGACTCGACATCCTCACCCAGCGACTTGCCCAGGCGCTCGACCGTGTCCTTGTAAAGCGTCTCCAGCCGCGCCTGCTCGGCTTCTTCCTTGGGATCGGCCACGACCGACTTCAGGTCCGCCTCGCCACGCGCGACGGATACGAGTTCCTTGTCCTTGTATTCGGTCAGGTGGCCGACCACCCACTCATCCACGCGATCGGTGAGCAGCAGCACTTCGACATTCTTTTTGGCGAAACCTTCGATGTGCGGACTAGACTTGGCCGTGGCCAGATTCTCGGCGGTCAGGTAGTAGATCTTGTCCTGCCCTTCAGGCATCCGCTCAATGTAGGCATCCAGCGTGGTCACGGCATCGCCGTGGGTGCTGTGCCAGCGTGCCAGCCCGGCGATGCGCTCACGCTGGGCCGCCTCTTCGACCACCCCTTCCTTGATCACCGCGCCGAAGGTGTTCCAGAACTCCAGGTAGGTCTCGGCGTCATCTTTGGCCAGACCTTCGATCAGATCCAGCGAACGCTTGGTGATCGCCGCCCGCAGCTTGTCGACGACACGGCTGGACTGCAGCAATTCTCGGGACACGTTCAGTGGCAGATCGTTGGAATCCACCACCCCGCGCACGAAGCGCAGCCAGGTCGGCAGCAGCTGCTTGGCGTCGTCCATGATGAACACGCGCTTCACGTATAGCTTCAGGCCGTGGTTGGACTCTCGATCCCAGAGATCAAAGGGCGCACGCTTGGGCAGGTAGATCAGTGACGTGTAGTCCTGATTGCCCTCGACACGGTTATGCGCCCAGCGCAGCGGGTCCTCGAAATCATGCGCCACCGTCTTGTAGAACTCGGTGTACTCCTCGTCGGAAATCTCCGACTTCGGGCGCGTCCACAACGCCGAAGCGGTGTTGACGGTCTCCCACTCATCGGAGGGCTTGCCTTCATCATCGTTCTTGCGCATGCGCACCGGCAGCGCAATGTGGTCGGAGTAGCGCTTGACGATATGACGTAGCCGCATCGGCTCCAGGAACTCGTCCTGATCATCACGCAAATGCAGGATGATTTCGGTGCCGCGCGGCCGGCTGTCAATTTCGGCCATGGTGTAGCGACCTTCGCCGTCAGAGGTCCAACGCACGGCCTCATCGGTGCCGGCTCGCCGGGTGTTGACGGTGACGCGGTCGGCAACGATGAAGGCCGAGTAGAACCCCACACCGAACTGGCCGATCAATCCGGAATCCCTCTGCTGATCGCCAGACAGCTTTTCGAGGAAATTGCGTGTCCCGGAACGGGCGATGGTGCCGAGGTTCTCGATGACCTCGTCACGGCTCATGCCAACGCCGTTGTCGCGGATCGTGACGGTGCGCTGCTCGCTGCTGGTTTCGATCTCGATCCGCAGTTCCGGATCCTCTGCCAGCAGCGCATCGTCGGTCAGCGCCTCGTAGCGCAGCTTGTCAGCCGCATCCGATGCATTGGAGACCAGTTCCCGCAGGAAGATCTCCGGATTGGAATACAGCGAATGAATCATCAGGTGAAGCAGCTGCTTCACCTCGGTCTGGAATTCGAAAGATTGTGTCTCGCTCATGATGCCTCCCGGAAGTCGGGACGGAGATAAGGGTTAACGCGGAGAATTCAAGGCGTGCGTCTGCGCTTGATTCCCGGCAGGATGGTTTTCTGCTCACTCTGGATCACTGCTTGGCAGCCGACGAAGACAAGAGCGTCTCCACCGTGCCCGATCGCCGGGCGAACGGTGCGGACAGTGGCGAGGCAACCAAGAACGGTACCGCTCCGGCCTCGCGCGCCCTGCCCTGGCTTTGTCTGGCCGCGCTGGGCGTTGTGTTCGGAGACATCAGTACCAGCCCGCTTTACGCGCTACGCGAGTGTTTTAGCAGCGCTCTGATCCATGTCCCCAGTCATCACGACGCCGTCCTGGGCGTGCTCTCGCTCATCCTTTGGTCGCTCATCGTGGTGATTTCAGTGAAGTACCTGCTGTGGGTGCTCCGCGCCGACAACCGGGGCGAAGGGGGCATTCTGGCCCTGCTCTCGCTGCTTGAAATACGCGGCGAAGCCCGCCGCAGGCCCTGGAACCGCGTGCTGTTGTTCTGCGGCACCTTCGGCGCGGCGCTGCTATACGGCGACGGCATGATCACGCCGGCCATCTCCGTGCTCAGCGCGGTCGAAGGGCTGGAGGTCGCCACCCCTGCCTTCGAACCCTGGGTGGTGCCGATTACCATCGCGATTCTCGTCGCCCTGTTTCTGTTCCAGCAGTTCGGTTCCGGGCGGGTGGGCATGGTGTTCGGCCCGATTGTGCTGTTGTGGCTGTTGACCCTGGGCGGCCTGGGCTTGCACGGCATTGCCCAGGCGCCGCAGGTTCTTCAGGCCTTTAACCCGGTCTGGGCATTGCAGTTCCTGTTCTCGGGCAGCCCCGTCGGGTTCGTCGTACTGGGCGCTGTGTTTCTGGTGGTGACCGGAGGTGAAGCCCTTTACGCGGACATTGGACACTTCGGCAAGCTGCCGATCCGCATCACCTGGTTCATCGTCGTGCTGCCGTCTCTGATGCTCAACTACCTGGGCCAGGGTGCGTTGATGCTGGCTCGCGGTGGCTCGGTGGACCATCTGTTCTTCGAGCTCGCGCCGGAGTGGGCCGTCTACCCGCTGGTTGCGCTCGCGACGGCGGCCACGGTGATCGCGTCGCAGGCCATCATCACCGGCGCGTTCTCCCTCACCCGACAGGCGGTGCGGCTGGACGAATTCCCCCGGGTGCAGATTCTCCAGACCTCGGAATCCGAACGGGGTCAGGTGTATGTGCCGCTCATCAACTGGCTGCTGATGATCGCGACCATTGGCCTGGTGTTGGTGTTCCGTCGCTCCGAGGCACTGGCCGGCGCATACGGCGTTGCGATTTCACTGACCATGGTGCTGACAACGGTGCTCATTGCCTTCGTCGCACTGCGCCGGTGGCGATGGAACCCCTGGCTGGTCGCCGCCATCACGGCGCCGCTGCTGGTAGTGGACGTCGGCTTCTTCGGCTCGACGCTACTCAAGTTCGTCGATGGCGGCTGGCTGCCCATTGTCGTCGCCGCGCTTTTCTACCTGATGATGACAACCTGGGCGCGCGGTCGGCGCCTGCTGGCCCGGCAGGAGTCACGGGCCTCTCGCAGACCCGGCCGGTTCTTTGCGACGCTGTACCAGATGCAGCCGCACCGGGTTCAGGGTGTGGGCATCTTCGTCACGGCCTCGACCCGCGACGTGCCTGCCGTGGTCATCCACCACGTCGAGCACAATCAGGTGCTGTACGACACCGTGGTGCTGCTCACGGTGATCACGCGGCCGATCCCGCACGTGCCGCTGGATCAGCGGGTGCGGACGCGAACCCTGAACCAGGGCTTCATCCGGATCCGGCTGTCGTTCGGCTTCATGGACCCGCCCGACGTGCCACACTCATTGCGTCATTGCCCCCATCTCGGCTTTGACGCCAGCGATGCGACCTACTACGTCACCCGGCGCACCGTACTCCCGACCGATCGCGTGCCGGGCATGCAGGTCTGGCGTGAACGCCTGTTCGTGCGCCTGCTTCGCAATGCGACGCTACCGACGACTGAATTCCGCCTGCCACCCGACCGGGTACTGGAGATCGGCCGACGCATCGAAATCTGACCCGCCTGGCTCAGCCTGTCGGTCAAACGCAAGAACGCCCAGCCGATCTCGATCAGCCAGGCGTTCTTGAACGGGCTTGCCTCGCAGCGGGAAACGACGGAAACGCCGCCTCCGCTGCGCGATGGCTAGCCGCGCTTGGCCAGCTTTTCCTTGATGCGTGCGCTCTTGCCGCTGCGCTCGCGCAGGAAGTAAAGCTTGGCGCGGCGCACGTCACCGCGACGCTTGACCTCGATGTCGGCAACCATCGGGCTGTGGGTCTGGAACACGCGCTCCACACCTTCGCCATGGCTGATCTTGCGCACGGTGAATGCCGAATCCAGACCGCGGTTGCGCTTGGCAATGACCACGCCTTCGAAGGCCTGCAAACGCTCGCGATCGCCTTCCTTCACACGAACCTGGACGACAACGGTGTCGCCAGGGCCGAATTCCGGGATGTTGGATTTCAGCTGTTCCTGGTTCAGTTCATCAATGATATTGGTCATGGCCATGGTGCCTCACGTGTTGTTTCCGGACTGCTCGGCCACGAATTCGGCCAACAAGCCCTGCTGTTCATTGTCTAGTGTCAAAGCCTGAAACAGATCAGGCCGTCGTAACCAGGTCTGCCCGAGTGCCTGCTTCATGCGCCACCGCGCAATCGCACGATGGTCGCCACCCAGCAGCACCTCCGGCACCGCGCCCCAGGCGTCATCCGCCGGGCGCGTGTAATGCGGATGGTCCAGCAGACCATTCGCAAATGAATCCTGCGCCGCAGAGGCTTCATGCCCAAGTACTCCGGGCAACAGCCTCGCGACCGCATCGATGAGGACCATCGCCGGCAGCTCGCCGCCCGATAGCACCACATCCCCGATCGACACTTCCATATCGACCACTTCGTCAATCACCCGCTGATCCAGGCCCTCGTAGCGGCCGCAAATCAGCACCAGGCCCGGTTCCCGGGACAGGCGACGCGCCAGCGCGTCGGTGAGCCGCTCACCCTGCGGACTCAGGTACAAGACCTTGCCCGTCGGCTGCGCAGCCCGTGCCTGTTCGAGCACCGCGCGCATCGGCTCTGGCCGCAGCACCATGCCGGGGCCACCGCCGTAGGAACGGTCATCCACCGTACGACGGCGATCACTTGCGCCATCGCGCAACTGCCGGCTGGTCAACTCCAGTTCGCCCAGCGCTATCGCCTGACGCACCATGCCATGTCGACCCACGGCGTCGACCAGTTCCGGAAAAAGGGTGATGACATCAATCTGCATCACACGAAATCCGGGTCCCAATCCACGACCACGCGACGAGCCTTCAGATCCACTTCGCGGACCACATGCTCACGCACGAACGGGATCAACCGTTCCTCGTCACCGCGCACCACCATCACATCGTTGGCACCGGTTTCCATCATGTTGACGACAGCGCCAAGGCGCCGGCCGCCAACGGTTTCCACTGTCAGACCCACGAGGTCGGCCCAGTAGAGTTCATCGCTTTTCGGCAGCTCCGATCGGGGCACGCAAATTCGTGCGCCGATCAGCGAAGCTGCCGTCTCGCGGTCTTCCAGCGGCTGTTCGTTCTCCTTGAGATGAACAACCATTCGCTTGCCGATCCATCCGCCCTTGCGCACCCTGACTTCGCGGCGCTCGTCCAGCTGCCAGCGTTTGTAGTCGAGAATGTTCTCGCGCGGGTCGGTGTACGAACGGATCGTCAGGCCGCCTCGGATGCCATGGACGCCGATGATCTCGCCCAGGACAACCCACTGCGTACCCAAGGATCAGCTGTCCTTGGCGGCTTCCTCGGCCGGTGCCTCCGCAACTGCCTCGGTCGGCGTTGCGGCTTCGGTCGGTGCAGCTTCGGCTGCCGGCGCGGCTTCCGCACCACCGTTGCGCTTGTATTCGCGAATCAGCGACACCACACGCTCGGACACCTGCGCGCCCTTGGCCTGCCACTGGGCGATCTTGTCCAGATCGAGCAGCAGCGGGCTTTCCTTGCCGCGGGCAACCGGGTTGAAGAATCCGAGACGTTCGATGTAACGACCGTCGCGGCTGTTGCGGCTATCAGTCGCAACCACGTGATAGAAGGGACGCTTCTTGGCGCCGCCTCGGGCAAGTCGAATCTTGACCATGGTAAATCCTGGAAAAACAACGAATCTGCGCGACACAGGCCGCGAAAAGGCCGCGTATTGTAGCGGGATCGGCTGGAATGTGAAGCGTTTTTGCGATATTCGCGCGGGTTTTTGCCCGCCGATCCGGATCAGCCCTGCGGGAAGCCCGGCGGACGTCGCCCACCCATCTGCCGCATCAGCTTCTGCATGCCGCCGCCCGAAAGCTTTTTCATCATCTTCTGGGTCTGGGCGAACTGCTTGAGCAGCCGGTTAACCTCCTGCACCTGGGTGCCGGAACCGGCAGCGATCCGCTTTTTGCGCGAAGCCTTGATCACCGCCGGAAAGCGTCGCTCCTGCACGGTCATCGAATTGATGATGGCAATGGTCCGGCCGATCTGTTTGTCGTCAACCTGCGAGGCTGCATTGGCGGGCAGTTGTCCCATGCCCGGCAGTTTGTCCATCAGGCCGGCCATGCCGCCCATGTTCTGCATCTGCCCCAGCTGGTCGCGAAAGTCCTCCAGATCAAAGCCTTTGCCCTTCTGCAGCTTCTTGGCGAGCTTTTCAGCCTTCTGGCGGTCGATCTTCTGCTCGGCTTCCTCGATGAGCGACAGCACGTCGCCCATGCCCAGGATGCGGGATGCCACACGATCCGGGTGGAACGGTTCCAGGGCTTCGAGCTTCTCGCCAACGCCCAGAAACTTGATCGGGCGCCCGGTGATGTGCCGCACCGACAGCGCCGCGCCACCGCGCGAATCGCCATCGACCTTGGTCAGCACCACGCCGGTGAGCGGCAGCGCGTCGCCAAAGGCCTTGGCTGTGTTGGCGGCATCCTGGCCGGTCATCGCATCAACGACAAACAGCGTTTCGGCGGGATTAACCGCAGCGTGTAGCGCCCGGATCTCATCCATCATCGCCTGATCAATGCCCAGCCGCCCGGCGGTATCGACGATCAGGACGTCCTTGAACTCCTTGCGGGCGCGTTCCAGCGCACGCCTGGCGATCTCCACCGGTTTCTCGGCGCCGTCACTGGGGTAGAAATCGGCGTTAACCTGTCCGGCCACGGTTTCAAGCTGACCGATGGCCGCCGGGCGATACACATCACAGGACGTCACGGCGACCGATTTTTTGCGGCGTTCGATCAGGTGCCGCGCGAGCTTGCCGGTGGTGGTGGTCTTGCCCGAACCCTGCAGGCCGGCCATCAGGATCACGGCCGGCGGCTGCGCACGCAGCTCCAGATCGACGTTCTCCTGCCCCAGCACGCGCTCCAGTTCACCCTGGACGATCTTCACCAGGGCCTGGCCCGGCGTGAGGCTTTGCATCACCTCGGCGCCCACGGCGCGCTCGCGGATGCTGTCGATAAAGTCCTTGACCACCGGCAGCGCGACATCGGCCTCCAGCAGGGCCATGCGCACCTCGCGCAGGGTCTGCTTGATGTTGTCTTCGGTCAGCCGGCCCTGACCACGCAGCTGCGTGATCGTGCGGTTAAGCCGATCGGTCAGATTCTCGAACATGGGAATACGTTATTGGACTGGAATGCGGGCGTCGAACGCGCGTCAGATCGAAATGATGTCACCGCGCTGCAGAAAACGCACGGCCCAGCCCTTGAGCAGGCCGGGCAACTCGGCCTGAATCTTCGCTTCAAAGCCGGGCTTGTTATGAGTAATGAGTAACTCGGGACGGTGCTCGAGCTTCTCCAGATCAGCCGCCAGCGTGGCCGAGGTGTAATGCCGCGTGATCGCACCGATCTCCGCTTCCTCGGCCGGGAACGACACTTCGATGATGAGTTTGTCGAGTTGATCCAGCGCGTTGAGCGCGGACCAGAACGAGTCGTTGGTCGCCGTGTCGCCGGAAAACGCGAAGGTCGCGCGCCCGTCCTGGACCACATAACCCACCGCCGGAACCGTGTGCTGCACAGCAACCGGCAACAGCCGTAGCCCGTCCACGTCGACCGGCACACCCTGCTCGACGCGGGCAAAGCGCATCGTGGGTTCTTCTTCGCTCGGCAGCTTGGAAAAATCAGGCCATAAGGCCCAGTTGAACAGATGATTTTGGAGCACATCGAGGGTGGTATCGGTGCCGTGCAAGGTCACTCCAGAACCCTCGGCATCGTAGACCACATCCATCAGAAACGCGGCACCGGCGACGTGATCCAGATGCGCGTGCGAGAAGAAGATGTGGCGGACTGCCTCCATGGCCGCGGGCGACAGATCACACACGCCGGTGCCCGCATCAAGCAGCATCGTCCCGTTGACGAGAAACGACGTTGTCCGCAGACCGGGACCCACTCCGCCATTACAGCCAAGCACCTTGATGTTCATCCCGCGTCTCGGACGGAGCGTGCCCGGATGCTAGCACAGGCCTGGAAGGCCCCTGTGCGGAGTCCGGCACCGCTATGCCATGATTCGATCCATGCTTTCGAATTTGATGATAACCACCCGTTCATGCAGACCCTGATCACCGTTCTCGCGATGGCCGCCTACGCGGTCGCTGCGATCGGTCCGTCCGGACAAAACCTGCGCCGATTACAGCTAACCGCCGGTATTGGCGGCGCGGTACTGCATGGGGGATTGTTATTGACGCCGCTACTGTCCGGCAGCGGAATCCATCTCGGCCTCGCAGCCGCAGCCTCTCTGGTGACTTGGCAATCTGCGGTCATGCTGCTGCTGTTTGCCGCCCGCGAACCCGTAGGGGGGCTTGCACGCTGGGTGTTCTCTGCCGCCGTCGTCGGCCTGGCCATCGACTGGCTCGTGCCGGGCGATTCGCCTCCTGTGGTGCTGGATAGCTGGCTGCTAACCGCCCATGTCGCCTGTTCGGCCTTGGCCTACGGCGTGCTGACGCTGGCCGCGATGCAGGCGATTACGCTGTGGTCACGTAATCGGCGACTGCATGAACATCCCGGACCGCAGACCCGGCTCGGCGGTGTACCCTTGCAGACCATGGAACGTATTCTGTTCCAGATGATCGGTCTCGGCTTCGCGCTGTTGACGCTTAGCCTGGCCAGCGGACTGGTCGTGACCCGCAACGTGATCGAGCAGCACCTCGCCCACAAACTCGTCTTCACCGTCGTGGCCTGGGCGGTGTTCGCGGCCCTGCTTGTCGGGCGTTGGCAGCTCGGTTGGCGGGGGCGTACGGCGATTCGCTGGATGGGCACGGGCTACGCGGTTCTTGGCCTGGCCTACTTCGGGTCCAAGTGGGTTCTGGAGTCGCTGATGCACACGCATTGGGGCTAGCTGAACTCTGAATAACTTGACAGCAGTGGCTGTGATTTTCGATTCTGCCTGCTCAATGCTTTTGCTAGCTCATGCGCGACACGTGAGCTAACGAAAGGATTCTAGGTCGATTGGGCGAGGCCCCTACGCGTTGGACGACATTCCGTTAACGGTCCTGTTTGGACTTCTGGCAGCACTGCTCGTGTTGTCGGCATTCTTTTCTGGCTCCGAAACTGCGCTCATGACGGTCAACCGTTATCGGTTGCGCCACCTCGCCAAATCCGGCCATCGCGGCGCTATGCTTGCGAGCCGCCTGCTGGACCGCCCGGACCGGCTGATCGGCGTCATTCTGCTCGGTAACAACCTCGTCAATATCGGCGCGTCGGCAATCGCGACGATCATCGGCCTGCGGCTTTACGGCGATGCCGGCATTGCCATCGCGACCGGTTCGCTGACATTGCTGGTGCTGATTTTTTCGGAAGTCACGCCCAAGACCCTGGCGGCGTTGCATCCCGAACGCATCGCGTTTCCCGCCAGTTACGTGTACTGGCCGTTGCTGCGCTTAGTCTATCCAATCGTATGGGTGATCAACCTGATCGCCAACGGCGTGCTGCGCCTGATCGGGGTAACGCAGGAAGATGCCGCGATGCACAGCCTGTCTTCGGAGGAACTGCGCACGGTGGTTGCCGAAACCGGCGCGATGATTCCGCAACGCCATCAACGCATGCTGCTGTCGATTCTCGACCTGGAAAAAGCCACGGTCGAGGACATCATGGTGCCGCGCAACGAAATCATGGGCGTGGACGTGTCCGACCCCATCGACAAAATCATCGACGAACTCAGCCGCAGCCAGCACACGCGCCTGCCGCTGTTCGACGGCTCCGTCGAGGAGCTCAAGGGTGTCATCCACCTCCGCCGCGTGATCTCGTCTGCCACCGAAGGCAACTTGACCCACGAGACGCTGTTGTCGCTGGCACGTGAGCCCTATTTCATTCCCGAAGGCACGCCGCTGAACCAGCAGTTGCTGAACTTCCAGAACCAGAAGCGGCGAATCGGCTTCGTAGTCGATGAGTACGGAGACATCCAGGGCCTGGTGACGCTGGAAGACATCCTCGAAGAGATCGTCGGCGAGTTCACGACCGATCCGGCGACCCGGATGAAGAACGTCTATCTGGATGCCGACGGTACCTACTTGGTCGACGGCAGCGTGACCGTGCGCAGCCTGAATCGCACCATGGGCTGGAAGCTGCCAGTAGGCACTGCCCGAACGCTGAATGGCGTCATTCTGGAGCAGCTGGAGGACATTCCCAAGCCCGGCACGACGCTCAAGCTGCGCCAGTACGTGATCGAAATTGCGCAGACCAAGGCGAATGCGGTCAAGATGGTCCGCATCCGCCCGCCAGGCGTGACACCGACCACCAGCTAGCCAGGGTCAGAGGGTATCCAGGACCTCGGATAATCGCTTGACCGCGACCACCTCGATCCCGCCCGCACCGCCCGCCCGGGGCCGGTTCGCCGCCGGCACGATCGCGCGTTTGAAGCCATGCTTGGCAGCCTCGCGAATACGATCCTCACCGCCAGGCACCGGCCGGATCTCTCCCGACAATCCCACTTCGCCGAAGATCACCCAGTCGTGCGGCACCGGGCGGTCGCGGAAGCTGGATAACGCCGCCAGCAGCACGGCGAGATCGGCAGCGGTTTCGGTCACGCGGACACCGCCGACAATGTTCACGAACACATCCTGATCTGCCATGGCGATTCCGCAGTGCCGGTGCAGCACGGCCAGCAGCATGGCGAGCCGCTGGCCGTCCAGGCCGACTGCGACCCGGCGCGGGTTGCCCAGATGCGAGCTGTCGACCAGCGCCTGACACTCGACCAGCAGAGGCCGTGTGCCCTCGCGAGTGACCAGTACGGTGCTGCCGGGAACGGGCTGCGCATCACGGGTCAGGAAGATCGCCGAGGGATTGCTCACCGGCTTCAGCCCGGTTTCGGTCATCGCGAAGATGCCCAGTTCGTTCACCGCGCCAAAGCGATTCTTCACGGCGCGGATCAGCCGGTAGCGGCTGCCCTGATCGCTTTCGAAATAAAGCACGGTGTCAACCATGTGCTCCAGTACGCGAGGGCCGCCGATGGCGCCCTCCTTGGTGACATGACCCACAAGAAACACAGTGGTGCCGGTCTGCTTGGCAAAGCGGACGAGCCTGGCAGCGGATTCGCGAACCTGGGACACCGATCCGGGCGCCGAATCCAGGGAATCGGTCCACATGGTCTGAATGGAATCGATGACCATGAGCTTGGGCTTGAGCCGCTGCGCCTGATCGAGAATCGCCTCCACCTGCGTATCGGCCAACAACGGCAGCGCGGTGTCGCCGGCGCCAAGCCGACCGGCCCGCATCGACACTTGGGACAAGGATTCCTCGCCAGTCACATAAATCGACGGTTGGATTGCGTGAATCGCGCACAGCAGCTGCAGCAACAACGTCGACTTGCCGATACCAGGGTCACCACCGAGCAGGTTCACCGAACCGGCGACCAGACCACCGCCCAGGACGCGATCGAGTTCGGATAACCCGGTAGGCACCCGGGCCATCGCGTCTTGCTTCACTTCGTTGAGTTGCTGCAACGCAGTGGTGCCGGCATAGCCGCCCGCGCGCGAACCGCCGCGGCGCCCGGCCGACGGCGGTTCGCTGGGCGCTTCCGTGAGTGTGTTCCACTCGCCACAGGCAGCACATTGCCCTGCCCACTTGGGCGACTCGGCCCCGCAGGACTGGCAGAAGAATCGGGGTTGCGCTTTGGGCATGGGGTTCGAGTGGTTCGCTCGCCGGCTATCAGCTGGTCAGCAGATTAGCGGCGCGGTGGCGGATGGATTGTTTGCGAAGGCCGTAGACAGCATCACAGTGCCCCGAACTGGGGGGATCAGGCTCGCTGGTGTTCTACGGTCCAGGTACCTAGACTGCACCAGATCAACGCGCAAGGGGAGTGCGTGCTTTGAAGCGCAATGTTTTGGGGTCGGATACCACCTTCGGCCTGATCATGACGGTGGTCTTCGCAATCCTGGCTTACGGGGTCTGGGGGCCGGTGTTTCAGGGACTCGAACGCTGGGGCTATGACCTGGGCGTTCGGGCATCCGACAAATCGCCCAGCGACCGCGTCGCAGTTGTCGCCATCGACGATGCCAGCATCGCCAACCTCGGCCGTTGGCCTTGGCCTCGCGACCTGCACGCTGAAATGATCAAGACGCTGGCCAGCGGCGGCGCCAAGGGCATTGGCAGCACGGTGCTTTATTCCGAAGCGCAGCAGGATGCCGGCCTCGCCTACATTGATGCCTTGGTCGAATCCTTCATGCAGTCCTCACTGGTCAACACCGTTCCGCAAGAGGTCGCGACGCTGCAGGCGGAGATCGACAAGCTGCGCGCCACCGGAGCCAATCGCGAAGCGGTGAGCGCGCTGCAAGCGTTCACCCGTGACTCGGCGCTCACCAACTCCCTGAATCAGGACATCGAATCCGTCGCCGTGCAGTTCCTGCAAGCGCAGGACGCCTTGAACACCGACGCCAAACTGGCCGCGGCCTTCGAGGCCGCCGGCACGGTCGTCCAGGCGATGGTCTTCCAGCTGGGGCAGCCGCAGGGTCGCCCGGACCAGCCTTTGCCGGACTACGTGCAGGCCAATGCGCTAACCCATGTCGTCAATGGTGATGTCGCTCCCATTCCGACGCTCGCCGGCCTGCCACCCATTCCTGTGATCGGACAGTCCGCGGCGGCCATCGGGCATCTAAGCCTCACGGCGGATGTCGACGGCGCCCAGCGCTACGAACCCCTGGTGCTGGAACACTTTGGCGCGTACTACCCGTCACTGCCCCTGATGCTCGCGGCCCGGGCCTTGAACCTGACTCCGGCCGACATCGAAGTGCGTCTGGGCGAAGGCATCCGGCTGGGCGGGCTGGAGATCGACACCACCCCCGATCTGCGGATGTACAACTACTTCTACGGGGCACAGAACGGCGCCCCGCCCTTTCCCGTCGATTCCTTCTTCGACGTGTTGGTTGGCAACATCCCGCCCAGCAAATACCGCGACAAGCTGGTGCTGATCGGCGCCTCGGCTGCGGGGATCGGCGATAGCATCGCCACCCCGGTCTCGGCGCAGATGGCGCCGGTCGTCTCGCTGGCGCATACGGTGTCCAGCATTCTCGAAGAACACTTCTTCGTGCGACCCGCCTGGGCGGTCTGGGCCGGGCTGGGCGCCTTCCTCCTCGCCGCGGCGTGGCTGGTTGTCGGCCTGCCCCGCCTCGGCGCTGGCGTCTCGGCGGTGGTCACGCTGGTTCTGGCCCTGGGGCTCTTCGTGACCGAGTTCGTGCTGATGGTTACGCAATCACTGTGGATTCCGCTGCTCATCCCGGTAGTGTTTCTCGTGCTGGGCCACGTCGCAATGACCGTCAAGCGCCTGCGTGTCACCGAGCGGCTGAAGGTGGCCTCTGAGCTAGAGGGTGCGGAATCCAACAAGATGCTGGGCTTGGCGTTTCAAGGTCAGGGCCAGCTCGACATGGCCTTCGACAAGTTCCGTAAATGCCCGGTGGATGATGGTGTGCTCGACGTGCTCTACAACCTGGGCCTGGACTATGAGCGCAAGCGCTCCTTCGGCAAGGCCCACGCGGTGTATCAGTACATGGCGCAGCACCAGCCGAAGTTCCGTGATCTGCAGGACAAACTCAAACGCGCCAAGCAACTGGAGGAAACCGTCATTCTCGGAGGCGGCTCGTCCGGCGGTGGTGCCACCCTGATCACCTCGGGCGACGACATGGAAAAACCCATGCTGGGCCGCTACGAAGTGGTCAAGGAACTGGGCAAGGGAGCGATGGGCACGGTCTATCTGGGCAAGGACCCCAAGATCGGTCGCACCGTCGCGATCAAGACCATGGCCTTGCAGCAGGAATTCGAGGAGGACGAACTCGAAGACGTGAAGGCCCGCTTCTTCCGCGAGGCGGAGACCGCAGGCCGCCTCGCGCATCCGAATATCGTCACGATCTTCGACGCCGGGGAGGAACACGATCTCGCGTTCATCGCCATGGAGTTCATCAAGGGCTACGACCTGACCAAGCACACGAAGTCGGCACAGCTATTGCCGGTACCCGATGTCATCAAGCTGGTTGCCGATGCCGCCGATGCGTTGGACTACGCCCACAACCAGAACATCGTCCACCGTGACATCAAGCCGGCGAACCTGATGTGGCTGCCGGAGGAGCGCGTGGTCAAGGTCACTGATTTCGGCATCGCTCGCATCACCGACGCCTCGAAAACCAAGACGGGCATGGTGCTGGGCACGCCGTCGTACATGTCGCCGGAACAGTTGTCCGGCCGCAAGGTTGACGGACGTTCAGATATCTTTTCGCTAACCGTGACCCTCTACCAGCTGCTCACCGGCCAACTGCCGTTCCAGGCCGACTCCATGGCGACATTGATGTACAAGATCGCCAATGACGCGCACGCACCCGCCAACAGCGTGCGGCCAGAACTTCCGCCCGAGGTGGAGGCCATTCTGGAAGCGGGCCTGCAAAAGGAATACGAGAAACGATTTGCGCGGGCGGCAGAGTTGTCGCGTGCGCTGCGTGGTCTCGCGGTGGATAGCTGATGCCCAGCGGTCTTCGAGGCGCGATCGATTTCGCGATGGAGTCGGATGTCGGTCGCGTTCGCAGCAATAACGAGGACGCCGTCGGTGCCGATCACGAGCTCGGCTTGCTCATCCTGGCCGACGGCATGGGCGGCTACAAGGCCGGCGAGATCGCCAGCGGCATGACGGTGGCCAGCGTGCTGGAAACAGTGCGCAAGCAACTCCCCTCGTTGCGGGTGGACGATAGCGACGACGACCACTCCCCGCATGCCCTGCTGCTGCGCGAAGCGCTGGAGACCGCTCACACCTCCGTCTATCACGTGTCGCGCTCGCAGAAGCAATGCGAGGGCATGGGCACGACGGCCGTGGTGCTGTTGTTCCGCGATGACTGCATTGCGGTGGCCAGTGTTGGCGACTCGCGGCTCTACCGACTTCGCGACCGCGAAATTCAGCAGATCACGCGCGATCATTCGCTGGTCCAGGAATTGATCGACCGTGGTTTTTATACAGCCGAAGAGGCCGAAACCAAGGTGGCACGCAATATCGTCACCCGTGCGCTGGGCATCGAGCCCGAAATCCAGGTAGATCTCATTGAGGAACCGGCCGAAGTCGGCGATATCTATCTGATGTGTTCGGACGGCCTTAGCGATCTCGTGCGGCCGGAAGCCATTCGCTTAACCCTGCTCCAGTTTGCTGATAACCTCGAAAACGCTGCGGCTGAACTCGTCCGTCAGGCGAACATCGCCGGGGGCAAGGACAACGTTTCGGTCGTCGTCGCACGCGTAAACAAACCGTTTGCGGAGAAACGCGGCTGGTTCGACCGCGTCAAGAGTTGGCTATGAAGGGCCGCATTGCGCCCAAGGGACACGCAGACCAGACATTCACTGTGTCTGCCCAGGCAGTTAGGGAGAGAGGCGCAAAGCCATGAGCAAACTCATCGTGACCGATGGCAAGGAACTCTTAGACACGGTTGAACTTACGCCGGAGCGCATCACCATCGGCCGACATCCTGACAACAGCGTGCAGCTGAACGATCGTGCGGTCAGCGGCCATCACGCCGTGATCGTCAACATCATGTCCGAGTCGTTTCTGGAGGACCTGGACAGCACCAATGGCACCTTGGTCAACGGTCGGCGAATCGCCAAGCATCCGTTATCCCACGGCGATGTCATCACCCTGGGCCATCACACCCTGAAGTACGAATCCGACGTTCAGGTGGACGAGGACGAGCTCGAAAAGACCATGATTCTGCGTCCGGGCCAGCTCGCTGCGGCGGCGGGCGAAACCCTGGGCTCGGTCAGCGCTGCGCCGCCGCCGGCAGACAAACCGAAACTTGGTGTGCTGACGCTGTCCAGCGGCGCCAACGCGGGCAAGCAACTCCAGCTGACCAAGGCCTTGACCACCGTAGGTCGCCCCGGCGTGCAGGTCGCTGCGGTCACCCGGCGACCCGATGGTTACTACATTGTCCACGTGAGCGGCCAGCGCAATGCCGAGCAGGCCCCACCCTCCGTGAATGGTGAATCGATTAGCGGCCATGCCCGGCAGCTTTCGCCGGGTGATGAGATCCAACTTGCCGGCGCAACCCTGACGTTCAGCCTGACTGACGCCTGAGGTCCGGCCGCGCGGACCAGCCGTCCGGGTCAAGCACCTCGTTCGAGATAGCGAACCCGATTGGTCAAACCACAGAACAGATCGTAGGCGATCGTCCCGGCGTGTTCGGCCACCGTTTCCGCCGGCAGCCCGTCACCCCATAACCGTACGGAATCGCCGACCTGCGCGTCCGGACAGTCCCGCAAGTCCACGGTGATCATGTCCATGGAGACCCGGCCGATCAGCGGCACGCGCTGACTGCGGATGAGCACTGGTGTGCCAGACCTCGCGTGGCGCGGATACCCGTCACCATAGCCAACGGCCACCACGCCAACCCGCGTGGGCTCCGAACAAACCCATTCGCTGCCATACCCCACCGCGGCGCCCTGGCTGACCTCGCGAATGGCGATCAAGCGGCTGCAGACATCCATCGCTGGCCGCAGTCCGCACTGTGCCGCCGACCGACCTTCCAGTGGTGAGGCGCCGTAGAGCATCACCCCTGGCCGCACCCAGTCCTGTCGAGCCTCCGGGTATGCGATCAAGCCCGCGGAATTGGCCACGGTTCGTGCGCCGGGCAGGCCCTCGACCGCGCGAAAGAACTGTGCGAGTTGCGCCTCGGTCGCTTCGCGATCCAGCGCGTCCGCGTTCGCCAGATGCGTCATCCAGCCCAGCAATTGCAGCTGCGGCATAGCGTCGACATCCGCAAAGATGGCTGAGGCACGGGCCGCGTCGAACCCTAGCCGGTTCATCCCGGTATCGAGCTTGATCCAGACCGGAATGCGCGCCTCGGATGAGGCCCGGCGCAACACATCCAACTGCCAGGCCGCATGGATCACGAGCCGGTCACGACGTGCGATCACCTCAGGCAGCTCCGAGCGGTCGATGAGGCCTTCCAGCAATACACAGGGCGTTTGGCAGCCGGCGTCGCTCAGTTCCACGGCCTCGTCCAGACAAGCGACCGCGATTGCATCCAGTTCGGCGTCCAAGGCGTGGGCCACGCGGACAGCGCCGTGGCCGTAGGCATCCGCCTTGAGTGCGCCCATGACGTGAGATGTCGGGGCGTATTGTCGAACGACTCTGAGATTGTGGCGAATGGCCGCGACATCAATCGTCGCCGTGACGCGCTGCGTCAAAATTCTTCGTCCTGGTAGTGCGCCACATTGTCGAAACGGGTGTACTGCCCGGTGAACGTGGCGTCGACCTTGCCAATGGGGCCGTTACGCTGCTTGGCAATGATGATTTCGGCGATGCCGCGGCGGTCGGTGTCCGGCTTGTACACCTCATCGCGGTAGATGAACATGATCACGTCGGCGTCCTGCTCGATACCGCCCGATTCGCGCAAATCTGCCATGCGGGGCCGCTTGTCATCGCGATTCTCGACGCTGCGGTTGAGCTGAGAGAGCGCGATGACGGGAACTTCGAGCTCCTTCGCCAGCGACTTCATACCGCGCGAAATCATCGCGATTTCGTTGGTCCGATTCTCCTTGAACCCCGGCACCTGCATGAGCTGCAGGTAATCGACCAGGATCAGTCCGAGTTCGATGCCGTTCGGATACTGCTCATTGCGGGTGTTGTTCAGCTCGCGCTTCAGGCGGCGAGCACGGGAGCGCAATTCATTCGGCGATAGCTGACCGTCGTCGTCGATGTAGATCGGCGCGCGTTCCAGCAACGTCATGGCCGAATGGATCTTGTCCCAGTCCTCATCGGTGAGCGAGCCACTGCGCAGGCGCTCCTGGTTGACCCGTCCAAAGGAGGAAATCATGCGCATCATCAACTGATCGCCCGGCATTTCCAGGCTGAACACGACCACAGCTTTTGGGTTCTGGGTATCGGTGGCAACCGCCTCGGCGATGTTCATCGCGAAGCTGGTCTTCCCCATGGAGGGGCGGCCGGCGACGATCACCAGATCGCCCGGGTGCAAGCCGGTGGTTTTCTTGTCGAGGTCCACGAGCCCGGTGGTGGTTCCTGCCAGGCTACCGGCGACGAGCTTTTCAATGCGCTCGACCACATCACCGAGAAACTCAGCGCCGGCGCGCGGACCCGAGGTCGTCCGCCGCGTGGATTCGGCAATGTCCAGCACCCGGCGTTCGGCCTCGTCCAGCAACTCGGACGCCGGCCGGCCTTCCGGGGCGAACCCCATGTCGGTGATGTCGGTACCGACCTTGACCAGTCGCCGGTAGACCGCTCGTTCGCGGACAATATCTGCGTAGGCAGCAATATTCGCCGCGCTGCCGACATCGTTTGCCAGCGTGCCCAGGTAGGCCAGGCCGCCCGCATCCTCCAGGCCGCCGACACCTTGCAAACACTCGGACACCGTGACCACGTCGCGTGGACGATCGGTATTGGCCAGCGTCTCGATCGCCTGGTAGATCAACCGGTGATCCTTGCGATAGAAATCGTCCTGCTGCACCCGGCCGGCAATGCGGTCCCAGGCATCGTCCTGCAGCATCAGACCACCGAGCACGGCCTGCTCGGCTTCCTGCGAATATGGGGGGAGTCGTTGATCCACGCGCGTAGTGTACCCGCTGCAAATGACGGCGCTAAAACGAAAACGGCCGACGCAAGCGCCGGCCGTTTTGCGATGGTATCGAGTCCGATTACTCGGCTTCGATCACCACGGTCATCGTGGCTTCCATCGTGGCGTAGAGATGAACCAGCACATCGTGCTCACCCACCGACCGGATCGGCCCGTCGGGCATCACGACTTCGCCCTTGTCGACGGTGACACCGGCTTCGGTGATCGCGTCGGCAATCTCCCGCGGACCGATGGAGCCGTACAGCTTGCCCTCTTCCGACGCGCGACTGGTCAGGGTCAACGAACCCAGACCTGCCAGCGCTTCGGCGCGCGCCTTGGCAGCGGCCTCAGAATCGGCCGCCTTCTTCAGCAGTTCGGCCTTGCGTGCCTCGAACACCGCTGCGTTGTCCTTGGTGGCTCGCAACGCCTTGCCCTGAGGCAATAGGTAGTTGCGGCCGTAACCCGGCTTCACACGAACGGTGTCGCCGAGATCACCCAGGTTCTGGATTCGATCCAGCAGAATGACTTCCATCGTTGCGCTCCTATTCGTGCTGGTCGGTGTACGGCAACAGCGCAAGGAAACGGGCGCGCTTGACGGCGGCGGCCAGCTGGCGCTGGTAGCGAACCTTGGTGCCGGTGATGCGGCTCGGGACGATCTTGCCGTTGTCCGAGACGAATTGCTTCAGCAACGCGAGATCCTTGTAATCGATCTCTTCGATGCCTTCAGATGTAAATTTGCAGACGCGCTTGCGACGGCTGAAACGTGCCATGTCGAGTCTCCTTATGCAGCCTTATCGGCGTCGTCGTCACTGGATTCCGCTTCTTCGCTCGGCTTGGCAGCCGGCTTGGACTCGGACTTGTTGGAATCGGACTTGTCGTCATCAGAATCCTTGACCAGCTGCGAGGCGCCGGTCGGCGCGCCTTCGGTGCGCAGGGTCATGTGACGGATGATGGCGTCGTTGAAGCGGAAGATGCCTTCCAGTTCCTCGATCGCTTCGCGGCTGCATTCCACGTTCAGCATGGCGTAGTGCGCCTTGTGAACCTTGGCAATGGTGTAGGCCAGCTGACGACGGCCCCAGTCTTCCACGCGATGGACCTTGCCACCGGCGTTCTCAATCGTGCCGCGATAACGATCCAGCATCGCAGACACTTGCTCGCTCTGGTCCGGATGGACCAGAAAGACTATTTCATAGTGTCGCATTGTGACTCCTTATGGATGTACCTGACGCCCGATTCGCCACTCGGAGAGTACGGACAGGCAGGTGAACAGCCTCCCGGCGCAGACACGCGGTGAGGCAAGGATGCCCGCGAATTCGCGGGGGCGCGGATTCTACGGTTAAACGCTATGCTCGCGCAATGCGGCGTTGCCGAACGGCTTCAAACAGCGCCACCGCCCCGGCGGCCGACACGTTCAGGCTTTCCACCCCCGAGGCCATGGGCAATTTCCAAAGTCCGTCGCAGCGATCACGGGTCAGACGTCGCAATCCGCTCGCCTCGGCGCCCAGAATCAACGCCACGGCACCTGTGAAATCAGCCTCGTAGACATCACCGTCGGCATCACCAGCGAGCCCATGAATCCAGACACCGCGCTCACGCAGCCGGTCCAGGGCTCGGGCAAGATTGCCCACACGCACGAACATCACCCGCTCAGCCGCACCAGCGGCGGTCTTGCGCACGACGGGCGTCAGCGAGGCGCTGCGATCAGATGGCGTGATGACCGCATCGACCCCGGCCGCCGCCGCGCTTCGCAGCAGAGCACCGAGATTGTGGGGGTCCTGCACCTGATCCAGCACCAGCAACAACGGAGGACGCGAGAGCCCGTCAAGCAAATCCAATAGCGCGGCGAGATCGGCCGGCGGACGCGGCTCAACCTCGGCCACGACGCCCTGATGCCGAATGCCGGCGCTGCGCTCATCCAGGCCCGGCCGATCGACCGTGCGCACAGCCCGACCCGCGCGTTGCGCAGCTGCGCGCAGTTGTTGCACTCGCGCGTCATCGCGGCCCTGCTGAATCCAGATCGCGGTGATGCGCTGTGGGTCGCGCTCCAGCATGGCTTCTACCGCGTGCCAGCCACAAATCACTTCACTCATGCCGACAACTCGAAAACTTGGCGGACAAAAACAAGACGGGGGCCGCGATGGCCCCCGCCTGACGTACTACCGCGCGATTATGCCCCGAGGTAGGGCGGCGGGGTGTAAGCCTGCTGCTCCTGCCCTTCGATAATGGGCTTGATCACGATGTCCACGCGTCGGTTGCGACGTTGGCCATCCTTGGTGCTGTTGTCGGAGACAGGCTCGGATTCGCCCCGCCCTTCGGTCAGCAGGCGGGCGGTGTTCAGCCCATTGGAGGTCAACGCAGAGGCCACCGAGGCCGCACGGCGCTCGGACAAGCCCTGGTTGTACGAATCCGACCCCGTGCTGTCCGTGTGCCCAACCACGTGAATGATGGTTTTGTCGTAGTCCTTGAGAATGGCCGCGATCTTCGCGTAGGTCGCCTGTGCGCTGGACTTGATCGCTGCGCTATCAAAATCAAACGTCGCATCGGAGGCAATCCCGACCTTCAATGCGTCGCCACTCAACCGCGTAATGTTGAGTTCGCCACGAGCACGCTCGGCCGCCAGTTCACGTTCGAGTTCAGCGGCCTGCTTGTCCTGGTAGTGACCTGCCGCACCACCGGCCAGCGCGCCCACGGCGGCACCGATGTAGCGACCCTTGTCGCCATCGACCTGATGCCCGGCGACTGCGCCGACCAACGCGCCAATCGCCGCGCCAGTCTTTGCACGGCGGTTCGGGTCATCTGTCGCACAGCCTGCGACGAGCACCGCGGATGCCACGCCCATACTGAGGGCCAAATTCCGAATTCCATTGTGTTGCCGTGTATTCATCTCAGCTCCTTGTTTTCCCAGACCGGGCTTCCACCGGCTCAAAATCAATCTTGCGCTCGTCGAGATCCACCCGCACGACCTTGACGGCCATGCGGTCCGAAAGGCGATACATCCGGCCCGTTCGCTCCCCACGCAAGCGGTGATACTTGGATTCGAAATGATAGTAGTCGTTCCGTAGCTGGCTCACATGAACAAGGCCGGTGACCGCCAGATCGTCGATTTCGATGAACAGACCGAAGGACGTGACGCCAACCACCATGCCCTCGAAGACATCACCCACGCGTTCGAGCATGAACTCGCATTTCAGCCAATCCATGACATCGCGGGTCGCCTCGTCAGCGCGGCGTTCGGTGCCGGAACAATGCGCACCTGCCTGGGTCATCTCCTCTGCGCTGTAGCTGTGTGCCCCGGTTGTCTTGCCCTTGGCCAACTGCTTGAGGCCGCGGTGGACCACCAGGTCCGGATAACGCCGAATCGGTGAGGTGTAGTGCGCATACCGCTCCAATGCCAACCCGAAATGGCCCTGGTTCTCGGGCTGATAAACCGCCTGCGCCATGGAACGCAGCAACACGGTCTGGATCAGGCGCGCATTCGGCCGATCGGAGACCTCGTCGATCAGCCGCGAAAAATGTTGCGCCTCCGGTTTCTGTCCGCCGCCAACCCCAAGGCCCCATTCGGCCAGAAACGCACGCAGATCTTCCAGGCGGTCCGCTGGCGGGTGTTCGTGCACGCGATATAGCGTGGGTTGCTTCGCCGCCTCCAGCGCCTTCGCCGCCTGCACGTTCGCGGCGATCATGCACTCCTCGATCATCTTGTGCGCGACGTTGCGCACCACCGGCACGACCCGTTCGATCTTGCGGTCGCGGCCGAACACAATGCGCGTTTCCGACGACTCGAAATCGATCGCGCCCCGCGCATCGCGGGCCGCGCGTAGCGCTTCGTACAGGTCGTGCAGGGCCGTCAGCTGCGGCATCAGCTTGGCGCGCTCACTGTTCTTTGCGGCCGCCTCGTCCGCCAGCAGATCCGCGACCTCGTCATAGGTCAGGCGTGCATGCGAACGCATCACGCCCTCGAAGAAGCGGCCGCGGCGCACCTCTCCCTTGCGCGTCACCCTCAGTTCACAGACCAGACAGAGACGATCCACATGCGGATTCAGTGAGCAGAGCCCGTTGGACAGGATCTCCGGCAGCATCGGAATCACCCGCTCCGGGAAGTAAACCGACGTACCGCGCTTGTAGGCTTCCTGGTCCAGCGGCGAGCCGGGCTGCACGTAGGCCGACACGTCGGCAATGGCGACGTAAAGCTTCCAACCACCCATGGTCGGTTTGGCGTAAACCGCATCGTCGAAGTCACGGGCATCCGCGCCATCGATCGTGACCAGCGGCAGATTGCGAAGATCCTCGCGGCCCGCCTTGTCCTGCTCACTGACTTCGGCCGATAGCTCCGCGATCTGCTCCTCGACCTCTGTCGGCCATTCGTAGGGAATCGAATGCGACCGCATGGCGATATCGATTTCCATACCTGGAGCCATGTGATTGCCGAGCAGTTCCTTCACCCGGCCGATCGGCTTACCCCCGCGGCTGGGCTGCTCGATCAGCTCCACCGTCACAATCTGACCGTGACTTGCTCCCGCCAGATCGTCCGTGCTGACCAGGATGTCCTGGGCGATGCGGCTGTTATCGGGCACGACGAAACACACGCCCCGCTCGATCATCAGACGGCCGACGACGGCCTCGTTGCCACGCTCCAGCACGTCGACCACCGAACCTTCCTTGCGGCCACGTCGATCCTCACCGGTAATGCGCACCAGCGCGCGATCACCGTGCAGTAGTTGCCGCATTTCACGCGGACTGAGAAAGATGTCCTCCCCGCCCGCGTCAGGCTTGAGAAAACCGAATCCGTCGCGATGACCGATAACCCGCCCCGGCACCAGATCCATGCTCTTGGGCAGCCCCAGAGCTCCGCGCCGATTCTCCACTAGCTGACCGTCGCGAATCATTGCGCCGATGCGATGCGACAAGCCCGTCTGGGCCTGCTCGTCCTCGGCCAGACCGAAGTGCCGAATCAACGATTGACGATTCATCGGCCGCCCGTGCTCGGTCAGCGTTTCGAGAATGAATTGCCGACTGGGCACCGGTGAATCGTAGCGCTGCTGCTCTCGCTCAAACGCGGGATCTTTCGCGGCCCAGTCTTTACTACGCTGCTTTTCGCTCATGTTCCTGAGTCCTTGGAATCAGGCGTTGACAAGCTCAACGCCCACAGATAATCTCCGCCGCCGCTTGCCGAGGTGGCGGAATTGGTAGACGCGCTGGCTTCAGGTGCCAGTGGGGGAAACCCCGTGGAGGTTCAAGTCCTCTCCTCGGCACCATCGCTCCCGGATCATCCCCGATCCGGCGATGGTGCTCGGCAAGCAATGTTTTGCAGCACGCTCGAGTTGTTCGCGATAGTGCCCCGGGCTTAGGTAAGCCTGTCGGGACGTCCTGAACACCGAGATACTCGGCCCGCGCGAATGCCGCGGGCCCGCATCGTATCACCCCAGTGGATGACGACGGACGATGGTCTGGGTCCGGTCCGGTCCGGTCGACACCAGATCGATCGGCGTGCCGACCAGCTCTTCGATACGCTTGAGGAACGCCTGCGCGGCCGCCGGCAGCGCCTCGAAGGTGCTGACACCCACCGTGGATTGACGCCAGCCCGGCATCGATTCATAGACCGGCTCGCAGTCTGCCAGGGCTTCTGCGCCGACCGGCAGGTGGTCGACCAGTTCCCCGTCGCGCCGATAGCCGGTGCAGATCGAAATGCTCTCCATTTCGTCCAGCACGTCGAGTTTGGTCACGCAGAGCCCGCTAATGCTGTTGTAGATCGCAGCTCGGCGCAGCGCCACGGCATCGAACCAGCCGCAACGCCGCGGCCGGCCTGTGGTTGCTCCGAACTCAGCGCCGCGCGCCGCAATGGCCTGACCGACATCATCGAACAGCTCGGTCGGAAACGGTCCGGCCCCCACACGCGTCGCATAGGCCTTGACGATGCCCAGTACGTAGTCGATCTGCCGCGGACCGATGCCCGAGCCCGTGCAGGCCCCACCGGCGGTGGTGTTGCTCGACGTGACGTAGGGGTAGGTGCCGTGATCCACATCCAGCAACGAGCCCTGCGCGCCCTCGAACAGCACGTTCTCGCCAGCTGCACAGGTGTCGTGCAGATAACGGGTGACATCACCCACCATCGGCCCGATGCGTTCCGCATAGGCGAGCTGCTGGTCAAGAATCGCCTGAAAATCATGTGCGGGCTCGTTGAAGTAACGGGTCAGCACAAAATTGTGGAAATCGAGCATTTCGCCCAGTTTCGCCGCCAGCCGCTCGCGGTGGAACAAATCGTCGACCCGCACGGCGCGTCGGGCGACCTTGTCTTCGTAAGCGGGGCCGATTCCGCGCCCCGTGGTCCCGATCTTGGCGGAGCCGCGGGCTTTTTCGCGGGCCAGATCCAAGGCCTTATGAGTGGGCAGAATCAGTGGACAGGATGGACTGATCATCAGCCGCTGCTCGGCAGGCACATCGCGACCCGCGAGCATATCGAGCTCTTCAATCAGCGCGTCAGCTGCGATCACCACGCCGTTGCCGATCAGGCAATGGACATCATCCCGCAGGATGCCGGACGGAATCAGGTGCAGGACCGTCTTCTCGCCATCGATAACCAACGTGTGTCCGGCGTTGTGACCACCCTGAAAGCGCGCCACGGCGGCGCAACGATCAGTCAGCCAGTCGACAATCTTGCCTTTGCCTTCGTCACCCCATTGGGCGCCGATTACAACCAGATTACGACCTCGGGTCATCGATGGCTCCATGTTGAACGGTCCAGACAGTATCTATGAGTGCCAGATGGCGATTGTGTTCGGGGAACGCCTGCCCCGGCAGTGCTTGCACAACAATCTCACCGGCCGTGCGCAGTTCGTGTACGCGAGCGTGCAGTGCGGCATCGTCAGCCACCGGCGCAAGAATCACCGAAGCCTGCGCTGCCGCCCGGTTGGCCACACGCGTGAGTACATTCAGATCGGAGGAGAATCCAGTCGCGGGTCGCCCGCGCCCAAACGCCTCGCCGACATAGTCGTAGCGCCCCCCGCGTGCCAGCTCGCGACCGTGCTCCTCGACGAACGCCGCGAAAACAACGCCGGTGTGGTAGTGATAGCCGCGCAATTCAGCCAGATCGACATGCACCGCCAGTGCGGGCGTCTGCGCCTGCAGCCAGTCGCATAGCGCCGTCAGTTCATCCAGCGCCGCGTCGATGGCCGGCGACACGCCCTCCAGCTGGGAGCGCGCCGTGGCGAGCACGGCCGGCGTGCCGTTCAGACGCATCAGCACACCGAGCTGATCGGCCAGCGCGTCACCGATACGAGGGCGCATCCACTCGAGGTCAGGCAGTGACTTACGCTGCAGCACATCGAACACGTCGGCTTCCAGTTCGGGCGCCAGGCCCGCCGGCGCGAGCAGGGCACGCACGACACCGACATGCCCAAGATCCAGATGGAAGCCATCAATGCCCGCCGTACGCAGGGTCGCCACCATCAGCGAGAGCACTTCACGATCGCTCTCTGCGCCCGCATGTCCAAACAGTTCAACGCCAATCTGCCGGAGCGCGCGTGAGCTGGCTGCCACCCCGGGGCGCGCACGCAGCGCGGTACCGGTGTAGCACAGGCGCGCCGGCGAATCGGCCATGATGCGATTCGCGTCGATTCGGGCGATCTGCGGCGTCATGTCGGCGCGCAACCCCATGAGCCGACCATTGTTCTGGTCCGTCAACTTGAAGGTTTGCACATCCAGCTCACGGCCCGCGCCCGTCAGCAGCGACTCGATGTATTCGATCAGCGGAGGCAGCACGAATGCGTAGCCCCACGAACGGTATAGATCGATCAACTCTCGGCGCAGGGTTTCCAGCACCCAGGCGTCCGGGGCCAGCACTTCCTCGACGCCGTCCGGCAAGGTCCAGGCGTGGTAGGTCATCGCATCCATTGCAGCAAGCAAAGCCCGGCGATCATCGCGATCAACCCGGCGGTTCGTAACGTGCGGTCATCAGCGGCGGCGACTCTTGCCAGCAGCAACCGCCACTGCGTCGGCGAGATAAACGGCATCATGCCCTCGATGATGAGCACCAGCGCCACTGCGTTGGCGATGTCCTGCCACATCTTGCGAGCCTCGCTGCCTAATCGCGCGGGTACAAACGGACGGCTAGCGTCCGTCTGACCCGTTCTTGAAGTAGCGGAACAACTCGCTATCGGGCTCAAGTACCAGGATGTCGGTGCGATCCTGGAAGCCGGTACGGTAAACATCGAGGCTGCGGTAGAAGTTGTAGAACTCCGTATCCTGCCCGTAGACGTTGGCATAAATCGCCGCCGACTCCGCGTCGCCCTCGCCCTTCAGTTCTTCGGCCTCGCGGTAGGCTTCGGCGAGCAGTACCTGGCGCTCGCGTTCCGCCGCTGCGCGAATCTTCTCGGCTTCCTCGGCGCCGCGCGCACGGAAGTCAGAGGCGACACGCTGGCGTTCGGAGCGCATGCGGTTGTAGACCGAATCGCTGACGTCGTCAGGCAGGTCGATCCGCTTGATCCGCACGTCGACCAGGTCGATGCCGAACTCGGCGATCTTCTCCGCCGCGTTGGCTTCCATGGACCGCATGATGTCGTTGCGCTCGCCGGACACGGCCTGACGGATCGTCCGGTTACCGAACTCATCACGCAGCCCCTGGTTGATGATCGAGGACAGGCGGGACAAGGCGTTGGACTCCAGCCCGCTGGTGGCGCGGTAGAACTGCGCCACGTCAGCGATGCGCCACTTCACGTAGAAGTCGACCTTCACATTCTTCTTTTCGAGCGTGAGGTATTCCTCGGCATCGGCATCCAGCGTCAGCACGCGCGAATCGAAGGCGCGCACGTTCTGAACCAGCGGCAGCTTGAAATGCAGGCCGGGCTCGCTGTCGGCGCGCTTGATCTGACCCAACTGGAAGACCAGCACCTTCTCGCGCTGATCAACGACGAACACCGAGTCCAGTGCCAGGAATGCGGCCAGCAAAACGATGACCAGCAGAAACAGTTGCTTACCAGACATTAGCGGCGCCCCCGTGAACGGCTGTCTTCATAGGTCGACCGATAGGGTGTCGAGCCCGAGGAGTTCGACGAATCGTTACCAGCGTCGTTGTTGCGATCACTTTGGCGACGGGATTCAACGGCCCCCATCGACTGCATCATCTGATCCAGCGGCAGATACATCAGCGAATTGCCAGCCTTGGAATCGATCATGATCTTGCTAGTGCTGCCGAGCACATCGTTCATCGTGTCGAGGTACAGGCGATCACGCGTAATCTCGGGCGCCTGCCGGTACTCGGTCAACAACGCACGAAACCGCGCCGTCTCACCCTGGGCCTCGGCGACCACACTCTCGCGGTAACCCTGTGCACGCTCGACGTCGCGTGCAGCGGTACCGCGAGCTCGGGGCAGGATGTCATTGGCGTAGGCCTGAGCCTCGTTGATCAGGCGCTCCTGATCCTCGCGGGCCTTGATCGCATCAGCAAACGCGCCCTGCACCGCTTGTGGCGCGGTGGCCTCTTCCAGGTTGACCTCCGTCACCAGAAGCCCGGCGTCGTAGCTGTCGATGGTTTCCTGCAGCAGTTCCTTGGTCCGCGCCGCGACAGCCTCGCGACCCGCCGTCAGGATGAAGTCCATGTCCGACTTGCCCACGACTTCGCGGATCGCCGACTTGGTTGCTTCCTTCAGCGTCCGGACCGGATCACGCACATTGAACAGGTACTCCTCGGCCGAGCGCACGCGGTACTGCACCTGCAAGCTGACGTCGACGATATTCTCGTCCTGCGTCAGCATCGAAGCCCGCTCGGTCAACGCGTTCACCGAAGTCACGTTCACACGCTCAACGGATTGGATAGGCGTCGGCACATGCCAGCGCAATCCAGGATCGGTGGTTGCCACGTACTGGCCGAACTGCAGCACAACGCCGCGCTGCTGCTCGTCGACCACGTAAAAGCCGGACAACAGCCAGATAGCGACCACGCCGGCGACGGCCAGCGGCAGCAAGCCCTTGATCAGCTTTCCGCCACCGCCGCCACCGCCGCTCCCGCCCGGCCCTTTGCCGGAGAAGCGTTCGCGTAGTTTCCTAAGCATTTCATCGAGATCGGGCGGCCCCTGATTAGGGCCGCGTCGGCCCCATGGGTCCTGCCCGTTATTGCCGGGCTCATTCCAAGCCATGAAGGTCTCCGTTGGAGTGCATGGTGAGGGTCTGTTGCGAATCACCACACCGAGATGTGGTGATTCGCAACAGACCATTCGGTCAAAACGGCGGGCATTCTACCAGTCCTGCCGCTCCGGCATTCAGGATTGCAGCCGATCGGGGTCTAGACCCTCCTGGCGACAGATGCGATCGAACTGCGCATGTGGAATCGCCAGCTCCAATTCCTGCTCTCCGCTATCCAGGCTGGTTTCGCGATGCACGGCCCCGGTGGCGAATAGCCGCGAGCGTAACCGGCCAGCGTTAGCAGGGATGCGCACCGTCATGCGCGCCATGTCTGGCCGCAAACGCAAGGCGACCGCTTCCAGCAGCTGATCAAGGCCGGTCTGCTTGAGCGCGGACACGTGCACCCGAGTTGGCGCACCGTCGGCACCGCAGATCACGCCGACACCGAACTGATCGCTCACATCAACCTTGTTGTAAACCTCGAGCATTGGGCGACCGTCGGCCCCGATTTCTTTGAGTACGGTTTCCACATCGCGCATCCGTGCTCCGCGCTCGGGGTCGGAGGCATCGATCACATGCAGGATCAGATCGGCCTCGACGGTTTCTTCCAGGGTGGCACGAAACGCCGCGACAAGCTCATGCGGCAAATCGCGAATGAAGCCCACGGTATCCGCCAGCACGGCGGGCTCCCCAGCGGGCAGCTCCAATTGTCGCAAGGTCGGGTCCAGGGTGGCGAACAGCTGATCCGCCGCGTACACACCGCCGGTCGTCAACGCATTGAACAACGTGGATTTACCGGCATTGGTGTAGCCCACCAGCGAAACCGTGGGCGCGGCATTGCGTCGGCGCGCCTGGCGGCCGAGCTCGCGCCTGGCCCGTACGTCGTCCAGGCGCCGCTTGAGATTCTTGATCCGCTGGGCGAGCAGGCGGCGGTCGGTTTCCAGCTGGGTTTCACCCGGCCCACGCAGGCCGATCCCGCCTTTCTGACGCTCCAGATGCGACCATCCGCGCACGAGCCGGGTGGCCAAATGCTCCAGCTGGGCGAGCTCAACCTGGAGCTTGCCTTCGTGCGAACGGGCGCGCTGGGCGAAAATGTCCAAAATCAAGCCTGCTCTGTCGAGGACACGCGCCTTGACCTTGGATTCCAGATTGCGCTCCTGGCTCGGGCTGAGATCGTGGTTGACGATGATCACCTCGGCCCCGTCCGCCACCACGCGTTCCGCAATCTCGTCAGCCTTGCCCGAGCCGACGAAATACCGAGGGTCGGGCGTCTGTCGCCGTCCTCCGATCTCGCCGACAACTTCACCGCCAGCAGACACGACGAGCTCAACGAACTCGTCATGCGATTCGTCGAAATCCCAGTCGTTGAAATCGAGATGCACGAGCAGCGAGCGCTGCCCGAGTTTAGGACGTTCAAACATGGATGCCTCGCTGCGGGAACGACGCTGCTCCCGGCTGCCTGGGGTGTTCGATCAACGCGATCAGACCCACCCCGCCATCATTCGGGCATCCCGGTCGATCAGGTTTCGTCCTCTTCGCCCGTGCTGTAGCCCAGGCCTTCGGTGACGCGCACGTTCCGCGCAGGGACAACAGTGGAAATGGCGTGCTTGTACACCATTTGGCTGACGTTGCTCTTGAGCAAAACCACGAACTGATCGAAGGATTCGATCTGGCCCTGCAGCTTGATGCCGTTGACCAGATAAATAGAAACCGGGATGCGTTCCTTGCGCAGGATATTAAGAAAAGGCTCCTGCAAAATTTGTCCCTTAGACATGACCCATCCTTTGTGGCGCGAGCCGGGCGTTTAAAACCCAAGTTATTATGTGGAGTCGGTGGTAACCGCAAACCTGCCAGCAGCCGAATTCAGGCGACTGAATTCGACCGGCTGATCGGCTTTTACTTAGCCTACCATAAGGTCAGTTATTGGCTGGACAACAGATGTTGCTCGACCAGGGCTAACGCACGCTGCGTCGGCGCCTCGTCCAGGCGCAACCAATGCAATCCCGGCTCCTTGCGCAGCCATGTCCATTGGCGACGCGCCAACTGCCGCGTCGCAGCCTTGCCGGCCTCGACCGCGTCGGCCAACGAGCAATCGCCGTCCAGGTGCCGCCAGATCTGGCGATACCCCACGCTGCGCATTGATGAATGATCGGCGGACAGGGCCGTCCGCAGCCGTAGCCGCTCGACTTCCTCGACAAAGCCATCGCTCATCATTTGATCGAACCGGCGCTCGATCCGCGCGTGCAGCGCAGCGCGGTCGTCGTCGGCGATAGCCATCGACAACACCGCCCAGTCAGCATCCCGCGCTGGGGCGACCACCTGCGCAAAATGCTCGCTGGGCGGACGGCCTGACAACTCGATGATCTCCAGCGCGCGCTGGATGCGCTGCGCATCGTTCGGGTGAATGCGCTCCGCGCTGGCAGCATCATGTTCGGCCAGTTCGGCGTGCAGCGCCGCCCAGCCCAATGTCGCAGCCCGTTCGACCAGGCGCTGCCGGAGCTGCGCATCGGCGCTGGGCAGTTCACTCAGACCATGCAGCAAGGCTCGGTAGTACAGATGCGTGCCGCCGACCAGCACGGGCAACCGGCCTGCGGCATGGGCGGCTTCGACCTGTTGGCGGGCGTCGTCGACAAAGCGCGCGGCGGAATAGGTGTCTTCCGGTTCGCAGCAATCGATCAGCGCATGCGGGTAGGCGCGTCGTGTCGCCGCATCGGGTTTGGCTGTTCCGATGTCCATGCCCCGATAAACGAGCGCGGAATCGACGCTGATCAGGTCCACCGGCAGGGCATCTGCAATCGCCAGCCCCAGTTCGGTCTTGCCCGTGGCCGTCGCGCCCATCACGCAGATCACCGGCTTGGAGGTCATCGCCCGCGCTGGAACAGCCGGTCCAGTTCCTTGAGGCTGATCTGCACCCAGGTTGGCCGGCCATGGTTGCATTGGCCGCTGCGCTCGGTGCGCTCCATGTCGCGCAGCAGCGCATTCATTTCGGCCACCGTTAGCTGGCGATGGGCGCGCACCGAAGCGTGACAGGCCAGCGTTCCTAGGCGCTCGTCGCTCAACCGTCGCAACTCCCGATCAGCGCCGGCCTCCTGCCCCATTCGCCCCAGCAGGTCGGCCAGCAGCGTGGCGACATCCAGATCCGCTAATGCCGTTGGCACACGGCGCACGGTGACGGTGGTCGGACCCGACCGCGTGAGTTCGAACCCACCATCGGCCAGGATCTGATCACAGGCCTCAGCCAGATCGGCCTCACGTTCGGAGACCGCCACATCCAGCGGGACCAGCAGCGGCTGGCTGGGCACGACGCCCGCGTCACGCTGGCGCTTGAGGGTTTCGTACACGATGCGCTCATGCGCGGCATGCGTATCGACACAAACCAGCCCGTGGGCGTTTTCCGCGAGAATGTAGATGCCATGCAGCTGGGCACGAGCGTAGCCAAGCGGTGGGATCTCGTCCGGCTCGGGCGCCTGGTCAGGCTGCGTGTCCACGGAGGCGACGCTCGCGGCCGTGTCGGCAGTCGCCAGCCTGGCCTCGGGTAATGACGCTGGCCGCGCGGCCCAGTCATAAAGCGCGCGACTCTCCCCGGTCGCGAACCGCAAACCAGATTGCGGACCGCCAATCCCAGCGCCGACCGCTGTCGGCGCACCAGCCGACGGAGCGAACTCGGCATGATGCGGTTTGCTGGGCGCAGCACCCGACAAGGCCTGGGACACCACGTGAGACAGAAATCCGTGCACCTTCCCCTGGTCACGAAAACGGACCTCGTGCTTGGCCGGATGTGCATTCACATCCACGCCCGCCGGGTCCATCTCCAGAAACAGCACGTAGGCGGGCTGACGTGCGTGATGCAGCACATCGCCAAAGCCCTGCTTGATCGCATGGGTCACGACCTTGTCGCGGATCGGACGACCATTGACGAACATGTATTGCCAATCCGCCTGGGACCGAGCAATGGACGGCTGACCCAACCAGCCCCAGAGCCGCAACCCCGACCGGTCGTCGTCAATCTCAATGGCCTGTTCAACGAATCCGCTGCCAACCACATCGGCAATGCGCGCCGCCTGGCGGGCGACGGTGTCCGCCGGAGGATAATCACGAACGACGCGACCGTCGTGCGACAAACGGAAGCCAGTCCCAAAGCGGCTGAGCGCGGTGCGGCGCAACATGCGGTCGATGTGCCGGAACTCCGTCTGCTCGGTGCGCAGGAACTTCCGCCGGGCGGGCACGTTGTGAAACAGATCGCGCATTTCGACCGTCGTGCCACGCGGGTGGGCACAGGGCGCCGGTGCCACGCCGTCATGAAACGGGCCGGCCACCTCCCACCCGCCTTCATCGCCGGTCGCGGAGCGAATCTGCAGCCGCGACACCGAAGCAATGCTGGGCAGCGCCTCGCCTCGGAACCCCAGCGAGGCCACACGTTCCAGCTCATCCAGCGAAACAATCTTGCTGGTCGCATGCGGCGCCATGGCCAACGCAATCTGCGCCTCGGGGATGCCATGCCCGTCATCACGGACGCGTAACAAGCGAATGCCTCCACCACCAGCGTCCACGTCGATTCGCGACGCGCCGGCATCAATGGCATTTTCCAGCAGTTCCTTGAGCACAGAGGCCGGGCGTTCGATGACCTCACCGGCGGCAATCTGGTCAATCAGGTCGGGGGGGAGTTGGCGAATCGTGCGTGCTGACATGCGCGCATGGTAGCGCTCACCGCGGTGTGCAGGCGATCTTCGCGTCGGCAGTCAGGCCCATGGAGCGGGGGCTAATGCGTGCTTGGAATGGTCAGCCTGTCACCAATCCGGATCGTGTCCGAACCCAAACCGTTTGCAACGCGCAATGCCGCCATGCTGATGCTGAAACGCGCGGCGATTTCCGAAAGCGTGTCGCCGCTTTGCACGGTGTAGGCGTCGGCGACCGGTTCTACCGCACCCGCATCGGATGCAGAGGCCACGGTCATCAACGGTCTGTAGTCCGAAAAATAGCCCTGGATGCCCTTCAACAAACGCTGGGCCAGCCGCGCCTGAAAGTCCGAATCGCTCAAACGCCGCTCTTCTTCCGGGTTGGAGATAAACGCGGTTTCCACCAGCACGGACGGAATGTCCGGCGCCTTGAGCACCAGGAAGTTCGCCTGCTGCACGGTCGTCTGGTGCAGACGATTGATCGTGCCGATCTCCCCCAGCATCCGCTCGGCAGCGTCGAAACTCGCCTCCAGCGCGGCTGTCTGGGAGATATCGATGAGCACGGAGGCCAGCACGTCATCCTTGTCGTCCAGCCGGACCCCGCCGATCAGATCGGATTCGTTCTCGCGCCGCGCCAGCGTGCGGGCATGCTCCGAGGAGGCGCCACGCTGCGACAGAATGTAAACACCGGAGCCGCGTGCTCGGCGGTCGGTGAAGGCATCGGCATGGATGGACACGAACAGATCGGCCTGTGCCTCGCGCGCGAGCCTCGTGCGCTCCCGATGATCGATGTAGTAGTCGCCGTCGCGAATCAGCACCGCCCGCATATTCCGCTGCGCATTGACCAGCTTGGCCAGCCGCCGCGAAATCGCCAGCGCGACATCTTTTTCCTTGGTCCCGCGAGCGCCGCGCGCACCGGGGTCTTCGCCCCCGTGCCCCGCGTCGATCGCAATAATGATGGGCTTTTCGGCCATTGGCACCACTGGCGCCGGGGGCGCTTCGGCACTCGTGGCGCGAGTCGCCGGCGTGATGGTCGGCGTGCCGGTATCGAGATCGACGACCAAGCGGTGTCCGTAGCGTCCGCTGGGCGGCAATACGAATGATTTGACCCGCACGGACTTCTGCAAATCGACCACAAGCCGCAAGGTCTCAGGGCTGCGTTGGCCGGTTCGCACGCGGTCGACGATGCCACGGCCGTCAGCCCCGCCGACGGCTCCCCGCGAGGCGTTGGGCACGTCGATGACCACTCTCGATGGATTATCCAGCGTGAACAGCTTGTGTTCGATGGCACCGGACAGGTCGAACACGACGCGAGTGGAATCTGGGCCGGGCCAGACCCGGATATCCTGCAATTCCACCTGCGCAAACGCCCCCGACGCCGCTAACCAACCGAGCAGCACGAAGGCCCAAGATGTGAGGTTTTGTCCAAGGCGCCGACGCATGCTGGCTCCCCTGCACCCGAATTCGAGCACGACGATAGCTTGCGCCGCGAGATGTAGCAAGCGCTTTATCGATGTTTTTTAGTGAGTTAGAGCGAGATGCTCAGGTAATGGGTTTGAAAGAGACCCTAAGCAACTCAAGTAGCTGGATCCCAACCGTTGATCCTGCCCGTGCAACGGCGCGCCGGCCGACGTCCTCGTAGTCCAGAGTCAGGTGCAGATCGAAGCGGTCTGACAAACTCGGAATCCGCTGCGGCCACTCGATCAGCAGCAAGTCCGGCGTGGCCTCCTCGACGCCCAGCTCATCCCATTGCGATTCATCACCCAGCCGATACAAGTCCAGATGCCACACCTGACGACCCAGGTCGTAGGGCTCGACCAAGGTGTAGGTCGGACTGGGTACGGCCGCCTGCCATCCCATGGCCTGCAAGACACCACGCACCAGCGTCGACTTGCCGGCACCCAGCGGCCCGTTTAGCGCGATCCAGGTACGCTGCGCCTCCGTGGCCTGCGCCAAGACCTGGCCCAGCGCCAGTGTCGCCGCCTCATCGGGCAGCGACCAATGCACCGTGTCGCTCATGGCCGCGGCAATACCTTGCAAAGCGTGTCGATCAAGTCACTCGGTAGCAAGCCGGCTTGCCCGTACTGCGCGGCCGCGACGTCGCCCGCCCGTGCGTGGGCGAGCACGGCGCCGCGCACGGCGTCACCCAGAGGGCTTCGCCCCGCGGCGGTTCCACCGATCATGCCGGAGAGCACATCCCCCATACCGCCAACCCCCATGCCGGGATTACCAGCCGGGCAGAACGCCGGTAGCGCATCCGGCGCGACGACCCAGGTGCCGGCCCCCTTGAGCACAGTGGTGCAAGCCCAGCGATCCAGTAAGGCTTGCGCGGCGGCGAGCCGATCCGACTGCAGCGCTGCAGTCGAGCACCCCAATAGCCTGGCCGCCTCGCCGGGATGGGGTGTGATCACGGCTTGCGGCGGCAGTGGTCGTGGCGTCTCGGCGATTAGGTTCAGGGCATCGGCATCCAGAATCAGCGGCCGCGATCCAGCGTGCTCCAGCACCGTCTCCAGCAATGATCTCGACCAGTCGGACTGACCGAGTCCCGGCCCGCAGACAATGGCGGAAGCCGGCTCCAGCCACTCGCGCAGGGGGGCCGCATCATCAGCGACCTTGACCATCAGTTCAGCCTGGACCAGCGGCAGCATCGCGGCGTGGTCCGGATGGGTGATGACCGTGACCAGACCCACGCCGCTGCGCAACGCGGCCCGCGCGGCCATGAGCGCGGCGCCCGGCATCCCCGGCTGCCCACCAACAATCACCAGATGGCCGAAATGGCCCTTGTGCATGTCGGCGCCACGCGCCGGCCAGGCCGCATGCAGATCCTCGTCGGTCAGCAGTCGCGCTGCGGCCTCTGCGTCGGCGAATGCCCCAGCAGGAACATCACAATCGGCGAACACCACGTCGCCGACGCAAGCCGCTGCGGAACCCTGATAAAGCCCGAGCTTGCGCGCGATGAAGGTGATCGTTGCGTCCGCGCCTAGCGCGGCGCCCAACGGCATGCCGGTGCAGGCATCCAGGCCGGAGGGGATATCCAGGGCCAGCACCGGTCGCTTGCCCCGATTCACACGCGCCACCCAGTCGGCCGCTTCCCCGTCGATCGCACGTGACAAGCCGATTCCGAATAGCGCATCGACGATCACGTCGGCCGCATCCACATGCGCTACCTGGCAGCGTGTTCCGCCGGCTGCCTCGAATGCAGACCAGGCTTCGGCAGCAGCGCCCCGTAGCTGCGTCGGGTCCGCCAGCAACACGAGTTCCACACGCCGGCCATCGAGCATCGCCAGGCGGGCGAGCTCAATACCGTCCCCGCCGTTGTTGCCGCCCCCCGCCAGCACCAGCAGATGCCGGGCTTCCGGCCAGCGTCGTCGCAACTCCTGATACGCCGCGTTCGCGGCTCGGCGCATGAGTTCAAAAGCCGCAATTCCGCATTGCTCAATGGCTGCGGCGTCAATCGCGCGCACGGTCTCCGGCAAATAAAGCCTTGAATCATCCATGCCCGGCATTATAGGTGGGTGCCAATGCCAGCCTCGAACCCATGACCCCCGATTTGCACGCCGTTGCGTCCTTGATTCGGCAGTGGGCCGGCGAACTGGGTTTCCAGTCGGTCGGCATCACCGGCTTCGATTTGGACGCCGATATTGAGCATCTGCAGCAATGGCTGGCCGATGGCCGCCATGGCTCCATGACGTACATGGCACGCCACGCCGGGCTGCGTGCCGACCCCGGAACCTTGCAACCCGGTGCGCTGCGCTCGATTTCCGTCCGCATGAACTACATGGGCGAATCCCCCGCGCAGATGCAGGCCTGCCTTGATGATCCCGATCGGGCCTATATCTCGCGCTACGCGTTGGGCCGCGACTACCACAAGCTCATCCGTAAACGATTGAAAACATTGAGTCAGCGCATCGAAGGCACGGTACCCGGGGCACGCAGTCGGCCGTTTGTGGACAGCGGACCGGTGCTGGAAAAGGCGCTCGGCCGCGACGCCCGACTGGGCTGGATCGGCAAGCACACGCTGCTGCTCCATCGTGAGGCCGGATCATGGTTCTTCTTGGGCGAAATCCTGACCGACCTTCCCCTCCCGGTGGACGAGACACCAGCGGTCAAAGATTTGTGCGGAAGTTGCGCGGCCTGCATCACGGTTTGCCCGACACAGGCGATTACCGGCCCGCGTCAGCTCGATGCCAGACGCTGCATCTCCTACCTGACGATCGAACACCGTGGCAGCATCCCGGAAGCGCTACGGCCGGCGATGGGTAACCGCATCTTCGGGTGTGATGACTGCCAGCTCGTTTGCCCTTGGAACCGGTATGCACAAACGGCTGCAGAACCGGACTTTGCTGCCCGACACGGACTGGAATCGGCCTCGCTCATCGACCTCTTCGACTGGGACGAGCCGAGCTTTTTGAGCCGAACCGAAGGCATGCCACTGCGGCGAACGGGTTACGTCGGCTGGCTACGCAACCTCGCAGTCGCGCTGGGCAATGCGCCAACCAGCAAGGCCGTGGTCGGGGCCTTGCAGCGGCGGCGCGAACATCCATCTGAACTGGTCCGTGAACACGTGATCTGGGCGTTGGGACGTCACGGCGCGAGCTGACAATTCGCCTCCGCTGGGGCGGTTTCGTAGTCGGCCACAGTTTGCTGCGCATAGTCCGCCGTCGCCCGTCGCAAGCGCGCAATCCATGGGGCTGCACGGGCGCGACAACCGAGTTCCAACCACGTCGAGACCAGATTATTCACCGCGGGCAACCAATCGCCATCCAGCGCAACCGACTGCTGTAACGATGCCTGAGCGGCCAACCAGTCACCCCGCGCAGCCTGGGCATTGCCCAGCGCGAACCACACCAGGCGACTAGCCGGCCAGCGATGCGCGGCTTGCCGCAACGCCAACAAACCGGCCTCCGACTGGCCCGTACTGATCAGATCATCGGCGGCGCGAACCCAAGGCTCCAGAGACGCCATCGGCGGCATATGAGCCGGCTGGGCGACGACGAAAGCCCACCGCTCGGCTCGTTCCCAGGCCCGCGACAAGTCGGCGCGCGACATCCAGTGGCGGCGAGTTGTACCGGAACGCAGCACCCAGCCGGTTTCGGTTTCGCCAATCACCACCGCGTAGTGCCACACGGGCAACCAGCGAACACCCAGGTTCAGCAAGATCAGGACGGGATAACCGGCTTGCAGGCTGCCGCTGAGATGATCCAGCGTTGGTTCCAAGCGCAATGGCAGGCGTGCGAAGGACCTCGTCGCCGCCAGAAGCTCGGCCTGCAAGCTGCCCTTGCGCTCGGCGATCCAGACCTTGTCGACCAAAGCGTCGGGCTCGGTGGATACGCCGCTGTCGACCAGCACGGTGGCCAGCGCAGCGGGTCCGCACTGATAGGCGGATTGCGGAAAAAAAGGCGTGTGAACGAGTTCGGCGCCGCTGGCAGGCGGCGCCGATGGTTGCAGATGTGCGCAGCCGCCCAGCAGGGCAGCCACAAGGATCAGCCGAAGATTCAGAAGCCGCTGAAGATGTTGGTCACACCGACCAGTTCGAGAATCAGCAGAACAATGAACACGATACCGACGACTTCGATCACCCCGGCACCGGCCGGCAGCTGCTCGAACTCGTTGGCCACCGTGGCCAGCTCCTCGTCTGTCATGGCATCCATCCGGGTGTCGATCATCTCCTCGGAGACGCCATAGGCGAGCAACTGCTGCCTGACATCGTCACGGGAGAGCACGCGGTCGATCTCGGCACGATGGTCGGCTCGCATGGCGTCCTGCGTGCCAACCATCGCCGCGGAAGCCGCCCCCAGAACCCCCATGTTCACCAGAATTCCGACCATCATGGCCACGATCCAGCGGGTCGCGCTTCGCATCATTTCGCACTCCATTGCTGCAAATTTGTCCGTCTACATTAGCTCAATCGAGCTACAACATAGACAGGAGACAGAGACTTCGGTTCAGTCCGACTGCCAGGCCGCCTGAATCCGGTGCATCAAATGAGCTGTGGAGGCGTCGTGCGAACCGGCGGAGCCATCGGACAAGCCATCAGCCAGTTGCCGCTCGATCACCGAGGCCAGCTGCTTGCCCAGTTCTACGCCCCACTGATCGAAGGCGTTAATGCCCCAGATCACGCTCTGGATATAAACCTTGTGCTCGTAGAGCGCGAGCAAGGCGCCCAGAGAGGCCGCATTGACCGACGGCAGTAAAATGGTCGTGCTTGGCCGGCTCCCGCTGAACACGCGATGCGGGACCGCATCCTCCAGGGCCTGGCCACTAAGACCCTGCCTACCCAACTCGACACGAACCTGCCCCGCCGATTTGCCCTGCATCAGAGCCTCGCTCTGCGCCAGGCAGTTCGCGACTAGCATGCGGTGCTGGGCATCATTGTCGTGAGATGGCCGCACCGGCAGGATGAAATCCACCGGCAACCGCTGCGGCCCCTGGTGCAACATCTGAAAAAACGCATGCTGGCCGTTGGTGCCAACATCGCCCCAGAGTGCAGGGACCGTCTGGTGCTCCGTCGGCTCACCGTCACTGCAAACCGATTTGCCGTTGGACTCCATCTCGAGCTGCTGCAAATAGGCCGGCACGCGAGCCAAGGCCTGGGCGTAGGGCACGATGACTTGTGACGGCAGTGCCAGCGCATTGCTGTTCCAGATCCCGACCATCGCCATCCAGGCAGCGGCGTTGGATTCCAGCGGCGCCACGCGCACGTGTTCATCCATTGCGTGCGCGCCGCCGAGCAATGCCCGGAAGCGGTCCATCCCAAGAGCCAATGCGATCGATAATCCAACCGCCGACCACACGGAATAGCGTCCGCCCACCCAGGACCAGAAGCCGAACATGTTGTCGGTGTCGATACCAAAGGCGCTGACGCGCTCGGCCGCCGTGGACACAGCGACGAAATGTCGGGCGACCGCCGCCTGATCGCCCAGCGCCTCGACCAGCCAGGCCCGTGCGGTACGCGCATTGGCCAAGGTCTCGACCGTGCCGAAGGACTTCGACGTGACCACGAACAGCGTGGTCTGTGGTCGCAAACCGCTCAGCACGCGCACCAGTTCGGTGGCATCCACATTGGAAACGAAATGCGGCCGCGGCCCTCGGACCGACTCGGCCAACGCCTCGCAGACCATTCGGGGACCCAGATCCGAGCCGCCGATGCCGATGTTCACGACGTCGGTGATCGCATCGCCGGTATGACCGACCCAGGCACCGCTGCGCACGCGGTCAACGAATGCCTCGATGCGGTCCAACACCTCATGTACGTCCGAGGCAATCGCGGGTCCGCCCGGCGGGTTCACCGCGTCTTTCGGCGCTCGCAACGCGAGATGCAAGGCCGCTCGATTTTCGGTGAAGTTGACCGGATCACCCGCGAATTGCTGGCGCAGGTGCGCCGCCACCTTGGCCGAACGGGCGAGTGCCCATAACGCGTCCAGTGCTGCCGCATCAACGGCCTGCTTGGAAAAATCCAGGTGCAGGCCAGCGGCATCCAGGCTCATGCGTTCGACCCGCGCCGGGTCGGCCTCAAAAAGCGATGGGGTCGGCGTGCCGCGTAACCGTTCAGCCTGTCGCGAGAGATCCGACCAGGCGTCGGCCGACGCGCCGCGAGGACGCATCAGTTCGTTCGATCGGACTGTGGGTTGCCAGCGCCGCCCAACGGCACCGTCAAGCCGCCTGAACCGGGATGGTGTTGCGGGAATGCGTGACCTGATTGGTCTCGTCGAGGTAGACCAGCCGCGGCTGGTGGCGGCGAGCTTCGGCCTCATCCATGCCGCAGTACGCGCAGATGATCAGCCGATCACCAGGCTGCGCCTTGTGGGCCGCCGCACCGTTGACTGAAATCACGCGGGATCCGCGCTCACCCAGAATGGCGTAGGTCTCGAAACGTTCACCATTGGTAACGTTGTAAATCTGCACCTGTTCGTATTCCAGGATGCCGGCGGCATCCAGAAGGTCCTGGTCGATTGCGCAGGAGCCCTCATAGTCCAGTTCGGCATGCGTCACGCAGGCACGATGGAGCTTTGCTTTCAACAGGGTGACGTTCATAGGGCGAACCTCGCCGAGGCTTGTGACCGAACACTGTGGTTGAAGTCAGTAAGAATCAAGGGAAGAGCTGGTGCAGAAACGGACGCTGGAGGGCGGCACAAAGACTCGACTCGCTCCCCCCGCACCAGCCGGATAGTCTAAATCGCGTTGCCCGCGGCCTCAAGCGGCCAGTGCAGGATCATCGAGACGAATGTTGTCGATCAACCGTGCGGCGCCTAGTACCGCGGCGGCCAGCACGACAAAATCGCTGTGCTGCGAGGTCGCGGGCTCCAGTTCCGGTGACAGGATATTGAAGTACTGCGGCGCAAATCCGGCCGCGCGCAGTTGAACGCGCGCCGCCTGCTCCAGCGCAGCGAAGTCGCGATGCCCCGCCCGCAGCGCACGCCCGGTAGCCACCAGCTGCTGTCGCAGCACGGCGGCGCTTGCGCGCTCCTCATCGGACAGATAACGATTGCGACTACTCATCGCCAGGCCGTTGGCCTCGCGGACCGTGGGACCGGAGAGAATCTCCACCGGTAGGTGCAGGTCTCGCGCCATCCGCCGGAACACCAGCAGTTGCTGATAATCCTTCTCACCGAAGATCGCCTGCTCCGGCTGCACCAGATTCAGCAGAATCGTGACAACGGTCGCCGCGCCAACAAAATGCCCGGCACGAAACTCGCCACAGAAGCGCTCGACCAGCCCGTTGACGACGACATTCGTGGCGATCGGATACCCCTGCGGGTAGATCTCGTCCACCGATGGCGCGAACACCACATCGGGCGCCAGCGGATCCAGCTTGGCGAGATCGTCGGCCAAGGTGCGCGGATAGCGATCGAAATCCTCACCCGGCGCAAACTGCAACGGATTGACGAAGATGCTGACGACGGTGCGATCGGCGCCGGTCTGCACCTGCTCCACCAGCGACAAATGGCCCGCGTGCAGGTTGCCCATGGTCGGCACGAGCGCGACCCGCTCACCGGCTGCACGCCAACGCGCCCGCAATGCCTTCAGCTCAGGGATTGTCTGGATCAGTTTCATCCGAATCCGTGCGTGGGCTGCGGGTATGCGCCGCTTTTCACCTCTCCCACATAGGATGCGAACGCAGCCTCGACCCCGCCAGCCTCCGCCATATAGTTTTTGACGAAGCGCGGCTTGCGGCCAGCGGTCACGCCGAGCATGTCGTGCATGACCAGGATCTGACCGTGCGCATGCGGGCCGGCACCAATCCCGATCACGGGTACGGACGTCGCCGCCACAACCCCTTGCGTCACCGCATTGGGCACGCATTCCAGCAGTAGCATGTCGGCTCCCGCCTGCTCCAGTTCGCAGGCCCGATCAACAATGGCCTGCGCGGCTGCCGCTTCGCGACCCTGAACCTTGAATCCGCCCAGCTTGTGGACCAGCTGAGGTTGCAGACCGAGATGACCGCAAACGGGAATCCCCTGGTCTGCCAAGGCCCGCGTCACTGCAACCTGCGACTCGCCGCCTTCCAGCTTGACCATGCGCGCACCGGCTTCCTGCATCATCCGTCCGGCAGCTTCAACAGCGACCTGCGGGGAGCGCACGCTTAGGAAAGGCATGTCCGCCACCACCCAGGGGCGCCGGACAGCGCGTGTCACGCACTGCGTGTGATAGATGATGTCGTCCACACGCACCGGAACGGTGCTGTCATGCCCCTGCACGACCATGCCCAAGGTGTCGCCGATGAGAATTAGATCGACCCCAGCGGCTTCTTGGGCAACTGCAAACGTGGAATCGTAGGCGGTCAGGCATGCGATGGGCTCACCCGATTCGCGCATGGCTCTCAGGTCGCCCAGTGTCAGCGGTTTGCTGCCTGGAGATTGTTCGCCAGCCTTCATCTTGGCTCCGGGAGAAAAAACGCGCGCGATGATAGCACCGCGCTCCGACTAGCCCGGCAGATGGACCCGGCCAGGCGGGCCCTCCACGGCATCACGCACCGCCGCATATGCAGCCTCGTCAGCAACCAGATCCATCGCCTCGGCATCAACGATGACCAAATGCGGATGCTGATAGTCCGCAAAAAAGGCTTGGTAGCGTGCAGCCACGCGCTGCAGATAGTCCGCATCCAGACTTTGCTCGCTTGCGCGTCCACGCTGACCCACGCGGCGGACGAGTACATCGGACGACGCGTAGAGATACACCACCACATCCGGCACCGGTGCTGCCCAGGCCAAACGGTTGAACAGCTCTCGATACAGGCCAAAATCGCCGGCTGCCAGCGTCAGCTCCGCAAACAAGGGGTCTTTGTCGAAGAAAAAGTCAGCGACAGTGACCGGCTCGGCAAACAGGTCTGGCTGGCGCAAGCCGTCGATCTGCCCGGCACGCTGGAGCAAGAAGCACAGCTGTGCCTGGAATGCGTAGCGTTCCGGATCGTCGTAAAAGCCTTTGAGAAACGGATTGTCGTCGGGCGCTTCGAGCAGCAGATTCGCCTGCAGATCTGCCGCCAGACGGTGCGTCAGCGTGGTCTTGCCGACGCCGATGGGGCCCTCGATGGCGATGTAGCGGCTCACGGCGCCCAGGCCTCCACACGATGCAGATCGGCGCGGCTGATACGGCCGGCCAGTTCCGAGAGCACCCGTCCGTTTGGCAGATGCAGATCAGGCGCGACATCGAGCAACGGAAACACCACAAACGATCGTTCCTCCAGGCCCGGATGCGGCAGCACGAGATCATCAGCGACGAATTCATCGCCTCCGTACAACAACAAATCGATATCCAGCGATCGCGCGCCCCACCGGGTCTCCGATCGGGTTCGTCCGAACCGCTGCTCGGTTGCCTGCGCCTCGGCGAGCAGCGCGCGGGGCGCAAGCTGCGTACTCACCTGAACGACGGCATTGCAGTAATCAGGCTGGTCCGCCGGCCCCATGGGCGCGGAATGGTAGAGACGGCTGACCGCCGTGCATCGCGTCTGTGGCCACAATCGAATCGCGCGGACAGCCGCTCCCAGCGTGGTGGACGGCACGCCGAGATTCGCGCCCAATCCAAGATAGGCGACGGCGTTGGCAACCACGGGCTAGTCCGAGGTCGGCGTCTCGCCGGTACGCCGGCGCCGACGACGCCGACGCTTGGGGTTAGGGCCACCCGCCGGGGGCACGGGCGCGTTGCCCTGCTGGTACTCCGTCCACCACTGCACGAGTTCATCCGTCTCCTCGCCCGCCGCGGCGCGCAGGATCAGAAAATCGTAAGCAGCCCGAAACCGCGGGTGGGCCGCCAGGCGCTCCGGCCGACGGCCGTTACGGCGATGAAATCGCGGCTGCAGAGCCCAGATCTCCCGCATCGGTGTCGAGAAACGCCGGGGCAGCGCAACGGTTTCCACCTGTTCCGCGGCCACATCGCCGGAGTGCTCGGGAATCGTCTGCGCGAGGTTTTGACCATTTTCGATGGCCGATGCCATCGCGTCCCGCAACGCGGGCCATAACAACGCAGCGAACAGAAATGCCGGTGTTACGGGCTTGTCTTCGCGCACGCGGGCCGCCGTGCCCTGTAACGCACCACGAATCAGCGTCTCGACCCCGTCTTGGTGCAGGCAGGCCGCAGTTTGCGGGAACAGCACCTGAAAGAGGCCCAGCTCGATCAGGTCGTCAAAGTTTTTCTCGGCTTGCGCGGACAGAAACAGCTTGAGCACTTCGTCGAACAGCCGCGCACCCGGCACGTCGGTGAGCAGATCCGCGAGTTCGCGGATGGGCGCCGCGGTGGCCACCTCGATATCGAAGCCGAGCTTGTTCGCGATGCGCACCGCCCGGAGCATCCGCACGGGATCCTCGCGGTAGCGCGTTTCCGGGTCGCCGATCAGCCGAATCTGGCGGGCAACCATGTCGTCCATGCCGCCCACATAGTCAACCACTGAGAAATCCGTGACCCGGTAGTAGAGCGCATTGACCGTGAAGTCACGACGAAAGGCATCGTCTTCCAGGCTGCCGTAGACGTTGTCGCGCAGAATGCGCCCACCCTCGTCGAGCATGTGATCGTGATCGTCCAGGGCTTCTTCGGCTTGCTCCTCGCCCTCTTCCGGCGAGCGCGGCTGCGCGCGAAACGTTGCGACTTCGATGATCTCGCCGCCCGCCCGGACATGAGCCAGCCGAAAGCGACGGCCAATCAACCGCGCCCGGCGGAATACGTCTCGCACCTCTTCCGGCTTGGCGTCGGTGGCAACATCAAAGTCCTTAGGCTGGATGCCCGCGAGCAAGTCGCGAACGCCGCCGCCAACGAGATACGCCTCATAGCCTGCGCGCCCCAGATCGTAGAGCACATCCAAGGCGCCCTGAGAGATGTCTTGCCGAGAGACGTTATGCGCGTCTCTCGAAATAATTGTCGGCTCAGAAATAACGTGTTCCTTTGCGTCCCGGCCCGCAAACCGCCTAGAACATCGGCGACGGGATTGAATTGCTGAAGTTGCCACCTATAATACCGCGCCCCGGCACAATGCTCCCATCGTCTAGAGGCCTAGGACACCGCCCTTTCACGGCGGCGACAGGGGTTCGAATCCCCTTGGGAGTACCAATCCGCGCTATCCGGCACCCCCTCACTGGGGGGAGCACGCCCGTCAACATGACTGGTAGCGTTTCGTCCTTTCGAAACAATCAGCGACTATGATCGCGGCAAAGCTGCACGTTTCATGCATCAAGACGCCATGCATGGCGATTGCAGCTCATGCACCGACGCGGCTCCGGCAGAGTCGCTCTTTTCGGATCTGGACGGATGCACTACTACGACTCCACGGGTCGGCGCCGTTTGAAACGCCGATATGTCTGGGGCTGCTACGGATTCTTCTTCGGAATCGTTGTCGGCGCCGTGCTCTCCGCCGGGCTGGGCTAAGCTGCCAGACCTCGGCAGGGAGCAATTTCGGTTGACTGTGGTCTGACTCCCCAGCACTGGCGGCTCCACCGTCGGGGGCGAGGGTTGAGAGTTCGGATGACACTCCAGACTCTCAAGACAACGATCAAAACGTAAAAAACGTTCAACCGAAAGGATTGCGAAGTGAAGCTAAGCAAGATCTCTCTGCTGTTCACCGCGTTCGCTGCGGTCGCGACGCTGCTGGCTGCACCCGCGCACGCGGACAACCTGCCCGACTTCCGAACCCTGGTGAAACAGAACCAGGCGGCGGTCGTGAATATCAGCACCACCCAGGCTCAACCGGCCCAGGGCCAGGGCTTCGGTTTTGACCTACCGGAAAACCACCCCTTCAACGAGTTCTTTCGCCGCTTCGGCGAGCCGAACATGCCGCGGCAAAGACCGGCCCAGTCGCTGGGCTCGGGGTTCATCATCTCGGACAACGGCACGGTTCTGACCAACGCCCATGTGGTCAAGGACGCCGATGAAATCATCGTGCGCCTGTCCAACCAGCGCGAGCTGACGGCCCAACTCATCGGCCTGGACGAGCGCTCCGACGTGGCGGTTCTCAAGATCGAGGCGTCCGATTTGCCCACATTGACCCTGGGCGATTCCGACAAGCTCGAAGTCGGCGAATGGGTATTGGCCATCGGGTCGCCCTTTGGCCTGGATTTCACTGCAACCCAGGGCATCGTTTCCGCCCTGGGCCGCAGCCTGCCATCCGACTCGTATGTCCCGTTCATCCAGACCGACGTCGCAGTCAATCCGGGCAACTCCGGTGGCCCGCTGATGAATACCAGCGGCGAGGTCGTGGGCATCAACTCGCAGATCTATTCGCGCTCAGGCGGCTACCAGGGCGTGTCCTTCGCGATCCCGATCAACACGGCCATGCAGGTCGCCCGGCAGATCGAATCCAAAGGTTACGTCAGCCGCGGATGGCTGGGCGTAAGCATCCAGAACGTCACCCAGGATCTGGCACGCTCGTTCGGCCTTGACCGCCCGCGCGGCGCGCTCGTGGCCAATGTGCTGGACGGCAGCCCTGCCGAAAAAGCGGGGATCGAGCCCGGCGATATCATTCTCGAGTTCAACGAGCAGTCGGTCACCTCGTCCGCGTCGTTACCCCCCATCGTGGGCGAGACACCAGTCGGCAGTAAGGTGCCGGTTCTGATTCTGCGCGACGGCAAGCGCAAGACGCTGAAAGCCAAGATCGAGGAACTCAAGGAACAGGATCAGCAAGTGGCCTCCAACGCCTCCGGGGGGGATCAATCCTCTGGCGGACTGGGCGCCAATGTGCGCGACCTCACCGATGACGAGCGCGAAGCCCTGGGCATCGATCGCGGCGGAGTCGTCATCGTCGGCATCGATCGGGACAGCCCGGCCGCTCAAGCCGGCATTCGAACCGGCGACGTCATCCGGCGCGTTGGCCGCGAAAACATCGGGTCGGCCAAGGAACTGCGCAAGGTCGTTGATGGTCTGCCCAAGGGCAAGCCAATCTCGGTGCTGGTGCAGCGCGGCGAAAATCCGCTGTTTGTGGCCGTGACCTTGCCGGACTAACAGAGCGTTTACGACGCTAGAGAGAGGCCCGGCTCTGCCGGGCCTTTTTTGTGTGTCCCTAGACCGGCCCGTTTGGAATCACCTCGGGACCACTTGCCGCCCAGTCCAGGAGACCACCGACCCTGGCCACAGCCGCGTACTGACGAAGCTGCGCAATCTGCGGCGGCAGCAGCAAGAATTGACCGCTGCGATGCGCCTCGATCGCCTCACCCGGGCTTAACCATCGGGACTCGGTCAGCTCGACGCCATCAACGGCCGCTTCGCCCTGGTCTGTGGGGGCGGCCGCCAGAAAGAAGCGCGTGGAATAGCGCAATGGGGACGAGCTTGGTGTCGTCCAGAAACTCACATAGTGCAACGGTGCCAACTGGGCGTCGGCAGCGTACGCGTTCACGGTCGACAACAAGCCTTCACCTCGGTGCAGCGCCTGACGCACCTGCATACGTTGCTCGTCTAACCAGCTCGCCCGCAGACAGGCCAGCCCGGTTTCTTCCAGGCATTCGCGAACGGCAGCGACCTTGTAGGGCTCCAGGTCAGTGCCGCTCAGCGCCAGTGGTGTCGGGATGGTCACATCCGCCAAGCCATCGTGAGTTTCGACCAGGCCGCCAGGAAACACCCAGGCGTTTGGCGCGAATCGAGCCGTTGCCGGGCGACGAACCATCAGCACACGGTTATCCGGTCGCGCCAACACCAACCCCGCGGCCGCGACGGGCACGGTGCCGGTCCTGCGCTTCGGCATCACGACCTCAGGTGGCGTCCCGGCGCTGGCCGGACCACTGTTCTCCGTTCTCGGTGATGCGGTACTGGACACGTTCGGAGAACGTGTCACCGACCTTGCCGTTGCGGAATCTCCGATAGGCAGCGAAACCGTTCTCACCCAGGCCGCCGACGCCGTCGGTCTTAACCCAATCAGCCACATCCTTGAGCAAGCGGACCTTCACGTCAGCTTCCACGTCGTAGGTATTTGGGTTCACCGAATGTTTTCTGACGATGTCGATGCTGACGATTTCATATAATCCCGGAAACGCGCGCATCCCCGGATACGCAAACGCCGAATCGAGTTCGGTTTTTACGATCGCTCGCGGGCTGGGTCCACTGACGCAGCCGGCAGCCGACACCAGCGCCAACGCGGCCAGCATCATCAGGATATTCTTGTAATTCATGGCCACCATCACGTCGCCAGCCAGCCTTTGGATTCGTCTCGCCGCATTAGTCTACGACAGCCTCGTGGTCGCGGGGATCTGGATTCTCGGCACGTTTGCCGTGCTGCCTTTAACCGGTGGGGTGGGTGTCACCGCCGGCATGCCCTGGTACCGCATCTACCTGTTCGCCCTGGCCGCGCTGTTCTTCGTCGGCTTCTGGTGCCGCGCAGGCCAGACGCTGGGCATGCAAGCTTGGCGCTTGCGGGTTCGCAGCCGCAGCGGCGGGCGGCTGATGATTACCCAGGGGGTTGTCCGCCTCGTGGTTGCCTGGGTCACACTGGGGCTTGGGTTTCTTTGGTGCCTGATCGACCCTGAGCGACGCGCGCTGCACGACCTGGTCGCGGGCACCGAAGTCGTGCGTGAGCCACGATCGCAATAGATTGTGGCCACCGTGGTCTCAAGCTCTTCGCCCCACAAAACCGCAGAACCCTCATGCTCAGACGATCGATGTTGTGCAGCGCCATGCTGGGCGCATTGCTCAGCATGAACGCCATCGCGTATTCGGCCTCTGGCGGGCGTATTGTCGACGCGCAGAACCGCGTGGTGCAGTTGCGCGGCGTGAACTGGTTCGGTTTCGAAACCGAGACGCACGCGCCCCACGGCCTGTGGGCTCGCGCATGGCAGGACATGCTGTCGCAAATCGAAAGCATCGGCGCGAATGCCATTCGCGTTCCGCTCTGCCCGGCGACCATCGACGGCGTCGCGACACGGGGCCTGGACCCGGCGCTCAATGCCGACCTGCTCGACATGGATTCGGCGCAGTTGCTCGACCACTTCGTTCGCGAGATGAGCGCACGCGGTTTCTACGTGCTGCTGGACCACCACCGGCCGGATTGCGAACGCATCTCACCACTTTGGTACACCCAGGATTATTCCGAGAGCGCCTGGATCGCCGATCTGTCAGAGCTGGCCCGGCGATTTCGGGATGTGCCAGGCGTTATCGGCATTGACCTGAAGAACGAGCCGCATGGCAGCGCGACCTGGGAATCCGGACGTGTCGCAACCGACTGGAACCGCGCGGCCGAGCGTGCGGCCGAAGCGGTGTTAAAAGTGGCCCCGCACTGGCTCATGTTTGTCGAGGGGATCAGCGACACCAGCGAATGCTCACAGCCCGGCCCGGCGTTCTGGGGCGAGAATCTGGAGCCGATGGCCTGCACGCCACTGAATGTTCCCGCCGACCGGCTGGTGCTCGCGCCCCACACCTATGGCCCCGATGTTCATCCGCAGCCCTATTTCGACGATCCGCGATTCCCCGCGAATATGCCGGCGATCTGGGAGCGGCGCTTCGGCCAGTTTGTCGCTCAGGGATACACCGTCATGCTGGGCGAATTCGGCGGCCGCTACGGTGAAGGCGATCCACGTGACCGCGCCTGGCAGGATGCGCTGGTCTTCTACCTGATCGGCAAGGGCATCGACAGCGGATTTTACTGGTCGTGGAACCCCAACTCCGACGACACCGGAGGCCTGCTACGGGATGACTGGACAACCCTGCATCAGGAGAAAGTAGCGTTGCTACGCACACTTTGGTTCGGTAACCCGCAACCGCCCGAGCGTGCACCGGAGGCAACCTTCGAGGAGGCGCATGCCCCTACGCCGATGCCTCCACATGCCGGCAAACCGCCCCGTCCCACACGGGCATCTGCCATCACGACGCAGGTCGATCGCCTGTCGACATGGGAGCAAGGCCAGTGCGAGCAGGTGACTGTACGTAACGACTCGCGGCATGCCGTTCTATGGAAAACCACCCGACCACTAGACGGAACAATTTCGCAGCTCTGGAACGCCATCATGACCACCACGGACCTGGGCTCGGAGTTCCGGGGCGTGTCGTGGAACGCCACCCTGGCGCCCGGCGCAAGCGCCCACTTCGGTTATTGCCTGGAACGACGAACGACCAACCGCCCAGCGTCGCCACCCACCAGCCGGGGCGTATCCACACAGCTCACCGTGCAATCCGACTGGGGCGCGGGCTATTGCGTGCAGGCGAAGGTGCGCAACACTGCGGCGGATACGATCACCTGGTCCGCAGAGGTTCCGATCGATGGGCGGGTACGCGAACTCTGGAATGCGCGGTTCAGCCGCGAGGGCGACACGCTGACCGTCATCGGCGAACCTTACAACGCGCAGCTCGCACCCGACGCACAGACGCAATTCGGTTTTTGCGCATTGCGCTAATCGCGTGACAGACTGAGCGACGATGCTCAGAGACACTGCTATGCGAACTCTTGTGGCGCTCGCGCTTTGCGCCTGCCAGGGATCGGCCCTCGCCGGTAGCGCCGACGACTTCGACTTTTGGGTCGGTCGATGGGCCTTGACCTGGGGCTCGGACGGTCAGGCCACCAACACCGTCGCCAAAGTGCTGGATGGCAAGGTCATCCAGGAGCAATTCGATGCCCGTCCGAATGATCGGCTCGTCGGGTTGAGCTTATCGGTCTACGACGCCAAGTCGGATGAATGGAAACAGACCTGGGCCGACAACACCGGCGCCTATCTGGATTTCACCGGCGGCCTGAATCCGGATGGCACCATGGAATTGTTCCGCCCAGCCACATCCGAGGATGGCGACCCCATGCTGCAGCGCATGGTTTGGTACAACATCCGTGGCAACTCGCTGGACTGGAACTGGGAACGATCACTCGACGGCGGTCAGAGCTGGGAAACCGTGTGGAAGATCCACTACGAGCGCATCAAGGTGTCTGGGCGTTAGCGAAGCGCCGACTGAATCAATAAGCCAGCTAGAAGTTGACGGCCGCTCCGACGCGAAACTCCGTGGTATCAAGCGTCTCGTAGTCTTGCGCCGACAGCACGATGGAAAACGCGTCGGTGAGACCCCAGCGGAATCCGCCGACGAAAACGCGCTCGTCTTCGAAGGTCTCATCATCGGCATCGGTGATGTCGATATAAGTGTATCGACCGAACAGCTCGCTCTGATCCCCGATCGGCAAGGAAAGCCCCAGCGACCCGCCGACGCCATTGTTCTGGATGGACGTGACCTCCGTCATCGGAGTGGCCGGATCGTCGTCCTGCAAACGAACGCGCATGTGCTCGAAGCTGACGGCGACCTGTAGTGCCACCCCCCCAGCATCTTCGAACACCAGCCGCGGGCCGGCACCAACGCTGGCCGTCACGAAGTCCAGCTCCGGCGATTTCTGATCATGCCGCCAGTCAAAATCCGCATACCACGCGGCGTAGTCCCAGAACGACTTGGCGAAGCGGAAGCCGAACCCCAGATCGCTGTCACGATCCGGTCCGTCCATGCCGAATTCGGTCTGCCCGTAGTGCAGTTCAAAATAATTGGCCTGGGTGGAATTTGCCGCGCAAACCCCCGCCCAAGCCAGCAGGCCCAAGATAGCCAGTCCCTTGATCATCGGAATCTCCGTTCCAGTTGCGTCTCCTGCAATCGATCATAGCGGAGTCGGTCGACGGACGGACATTGAGCAGCCTTGCCGTTCATGAAACACGAAGCCGGAACCGGCCGATCAGGATCCCGGTTGCTTCACGACGCGCAGGTACGAGGTCTTCGCATCCCAGCCATTGGGAAATTTGGTACGCGCTTCTTCGTCGGATACCGACGGAACGATGATCACGTCATCGCCCGACTCCCAGTTCACCGGAGTGGCGACCTGGTGTTGATCGGTGAGCTGCAGGGAATCGAGCACCCGCAGAATCTCGTTGAAGTTGCGCCCGGTGGACGCCGGATAGGTGAGCGTTAACCGGACCTTCTTTTGCGGATCGATGATGAAGACCGACCGCACGGTCAACGTGCTGCTGGCGTTGGGGTGGATCATGCCGTACAGCTCGGACACCTTGCGATCCGCATCGGCGATCATCGGAAAGTTCGGTTTAACGCCTTGAGTCGTCTCGATATCCTTGGACCAGCCGTGGTGATCGTCGACAGAATCCACCGACAAGCCGATCACCTTGGTGCCACGTGCTTCGAACTGGTCCTTCAGCTTGGCCGTGTAACCGAGCTCGGTCGTGCAAACCGGCGTGTAGTCCTTGGGGTGCGAGAACAGCACACCCCAGGCGTCACCCAACCACTCGTGGAATCGCAGACGGCCTAGCGTGGTGTCTGCCTCGAAATCAGGGGCCAAATCGCCAAGTTGTAGCGCCATGTCGCATGCCTCTTTGTGAACCTGCGCCAAACCATGCGCCCGGCGCCAGCAAGTCTCAAGACATGTGCTTATAGCGTCTGCGCCACTCGGGAGCGCCGCACCAGTCGCCATGCGAGCAAGACGCCGGCGCTGCCCAGCCCGGCGATGATGCCCCACCACAGCGCGTTCGGGCCTTGACCAAACCCGAACGCCAGTACGGTGCCGATCGGCATTCCGATACCCCAGTACGCCACCAAGGTAATCAGCATGGGCCAGTTCGTATCCTTGAAACCACGCAGCGCACCGGCCGCCGAAGCCTGCAAGCAATCGAACACCTGGAACAAGGCGGCCCAGAACAACAAACCCACGGCCAACGGCGCGACCTGCTCACTCGCGGTGTACAACCGCACGATGTACTCCGGAATCATCAAGATCAGCGCGGCAGAGAAACAGGCAAACGCCAGACTCAGTGCGACACCGGTCCAGCTGGCCCGCCTTGCGGCATCCGGATCACCACGACCAATGGCATGGCCGACACGCACCGTCGTGGCAAACGCGAACCCCAACGGCACCATGAAGCAGACCGACGAGAAGTTGATCGCAATCTGATGCGCCGCGGCCGGAACATCGCCAAAACGCGCCATGACCAGCGACGTGGCCCCGAAAAAGCCGGCCTCAAAGGTCAACATCGCCGCGATCGGCAAGCCCACAACCAGCCAGTCGCGGATGGTGCTCCATTGCGGCGCCACCCAGCGGCGGAACAACGCCAACGCGCGCAGGTAACGATTCGTGTGATAGGCGATGACGAACAATGCGAGCATCACCGTATCGGCTATGGCCGTTGCGTAGCCGCACCCCACGGCACCGAGCTGCGGCGCCCCCCAATGGCCCCACATCAGTATGTAGTTGAGCAACACGTTGACCAGCAGCCCAATGATGCCGACCAGCAGGAACGGGCGCGTCTCCCCCATGCCGTCCGCACCAAAACGCAGCACCAGCATGACCGCAAACGCTGGCGAACCCAGCGATACCGCCCGCAGATAGCCGGCTGCCGATGCTGTGCCTTGCTCGGACAGCCCCAGATGCTGCATCAACGGCGCCGCCGTCACTTGCATGAGCACCAACAACACGAGGCCCACCACCACCGCCACCCAGAGGCACTGCTGCAGATAATGTCCAATGCGCTCCGGCACTTCACCGCCACCACGCTGCTGCGCAACAATCGGCGACAAACCGTTCGCCAGCCCGATGACCAGCAGGCCCAGAATCATCCAGTAGCTGGAGCCGGACGCGACCGCCGCAAGATCCGTAGCCGACAGTCGGCCCGCCATGATCGTATCCGCCACGCGGGAGCCCATCATCGCCAGCTGGGCCAGCACGATTGGCGTCGCCAGGCGAAGGCAGGCGCGGATTTCAGCCATCAGCGCGGGCATGAACGGGGCTCCTGAACACGGAGAGGGCGCGGGAGTCTAGCGAAATCGTCCGCCCATCGGAGACACGACGCTGCGCGCGCCCCCCGCTGCCTCTAATGGCACGGTGAAGTCCTGAATCTAAGTGCTTCTTTTAACGGCAATTTGACATGGCTTCGCTATTGTTTGGACGACACCGCTCTATTACTCTGCACACCGAAGGGATCGAGCTGGCGCAGTGACGCCGCCTCACCAAGCCGGGGGTTTAGATGAATACGCAGTTTTCCGCATGGCTACGCGCATTGGCGCTGGCCACAATCAGCGCTTGTGTCGTCGCTTGTGGCAGCGACAACACCTTGTCTGGCAACGGTGACGACATTGGAGGCGGAACTGGCGGCACACCCGACCCCGGCGACCCCGTCGACGAAATCGTATTGCGGATGGGTGTGCTCGACGACAACTCCGGCACGTTCACGCAGAACGTGATCTTTGTGGAGCAATCGCCGATTGCCGACGGGGTCGGCACCACCCTTCGCGTCGACATTGTCGACGAGAACGGCGCTCCGTACATCGATAATTCCATCTCTGTCGATTTCTCGGCGGGTTGCGCGGACTCGTCGGCG
>Ga0208834_100043_pt1 | contig 65067 bp, 60 predicted proteins | sample DeeseametaMP1787_FD_184182 | JGI IMG/M metagenome (GOLD analysis project Ga0208834, IMG submission 184182) | Marine microbial communities from the Deep Pacific Ocean - MP1787 (SPAdes) | ecosystem: Environmental > Aquatic > Marine > Oceanic | place: North Pacific Ocean | collected 2011-05-03 | reverse complement strand
GCATGCTGGTCATCAACACGGTCGGTGCTCGCGGTGATGCAGCGGTTGACGACGCCAACACCGACCGACTGATCGCCGGCGCCGGTTCGACGCTGAACAGTCCCAAAGGCGTGGAGATCGTGCAGGCGCAAGGTTTGGTGCTGATCGCCGACAACGGCGAGCCCGGCATCAAGGGCTTCAGCCTGGAAGCCGATGGCGACACGACGCCGGTCATCAACGTGACCGATGTGGGCGCCGCGTCAATCTGGGATCTGGACTACGACCTGGCCGCCGACCGGCTGTTCGTCGCCGGCACCGATGGCTCGGTGCTGGTGTATGACAACTTCGGGGCGCGCGCCGCAACCGAGGCCGGCGCCACCGTGTCACGCACGATTGTGCCGGCATCGGGCGGCACGCAGATCTCCGTGAACCTGCACGGCATTGTTTACGTCGCGGCCAGTAACCAGCTGATCGTGACCGACGTGGGCGACGCTGCCGATGCCACGGACGGACAGCTATTCGTGATCGACAATGCCTCCGGCGCCAATGGCATGGTCAACGTGCGTGCGCAAATCGGTGGCGACCAGACCAGCCTGGGCAACCCGGTGGATCTGAGCTTTGACGGGAACGCCGCGTACATCGCGGAGAAGTCCAATGACCTGGTACTCCGCTACAACGATGTGCTGAACCTCTCGGGGCAGAACAACGTGGCCGCAGATGCGCAGATTGCCGTGACCAAGCCGGAATCGGTGTCGCTGATCCGCTGATCGCGGCCTGAACCGCCAAGGCCGCCGTGGCACTCGCCGCGGCGGCTTTTTATTGCTCGCCGGGAAGGCCGCCGCGCGTCAGGGCCATCGGGTCCAGCAGCGCCTTCAGACGTTCCTCGCCCAGGTCGGTGTGCTCCATCGCGACATCCAGCACGGGCCGGCCCGTCTTGTACGCTTCCTTGGCGATCTTCGAACCCAGGTCATAGCCGATCTCGCGGTTGAGTGCGGTGACGAGAATCGGATTACGCGCCAGGGCCGCATCCACGTTGTCGTGATTCACCGTAAACCCCTGAATGGCCTTGTCGGCCAGCACCCGCGCCGAACTCGCCAGCAGCTCGATGGATTCGACCAGGTTCGATGCGACCACCGGCAGCATCACGTTGAGCTGGAAGTTGCCAGACTGTGCGGCTGCGGCCACAGCGGCATCGTTGCCGATGACCTGCACGGCCACCATCGCCACCGCTTCCGGGATCACCGGATTGACCTTGCCCGGCATGATCGATGAACCCGGTTGCAGGGTCGGCAGTTCGATCTCCCCCAGCCCGGCCAGCGGACCGGAGTTCATCCAGCGCAGGTCATTGGCGATCTTGGTATATGTCACCGCCAGGCTGCGCAGGTGGCTGGAGACTTCCAACAAGGTATCCAGACTGGCCTGGGCTGCGAAATGGTCCAGCGCCTGTGAAAACGGCAGCCCCGTGAGGTCGGACAGCTCCCCGGCGAATACCGAGCCGAAGTTCTGGTGGGCATTGATACCCGAACCCACCGCGGTGCCCCCCTGTGGCAAGGCATAGAGCCGCTTGCGCACATCAGTGAATCGATCGAGCCCGGCGTCGAGCTGCGACGACCATGCGCGCAACTCCTGGCCGAACGTGATGGGCATGGCATCCATGAGGTGCGTGCGCCCGGTTTTGGCGACGTCATCCAGTTCGTCGGCACGGGCTTCCAGCACATCGATCAGGTGCTTGACGTTGGGCACCAGCGATTCGGCGATACCCAGCGCACAGGCCACGTGAATGGCCGTGGGGATGACGTCGTTCGAGGACTGGCTCATGTTGACGTGATCATTGGGATGCACGTCGGCACCCGCCTGCTTTGCCAGGGCCGCGATGACCTCATTGGCGTTCATGTTGCTGGAGGTGCCTGACCCGGTCTGGAAGATATCGACCGGAAACTCGGCATCGTATTCGCCATCGGCCACTTGCTCGGCGGCCGTGATGATCGAAGCGGCGATCGAACCGTGCATCAGGTCCAAAGCCCGGTTGGCGCGGGCGGCGGCGGATTTGATCAGACCCAGCGACCGGATCATCAGCCGCGGCATTCGCCGGTCGCTGATCGGAAAGTTCTCGACGGCTCGTTGCGTCTGAGCGCCCCAAAGCGCATCCGCGGGCACTTCAAGTTCACCCAGGCTGTCGCGCTCGATTCGGGTCTTGCTCATGTGCTACCTACCACTCCGCCCGTGAGCTGGGTTCAAAAACGGTGGACCGCAGGCTAACGCGTCTGCCATCCAGACCCAAACGCGAACAGCTTGGCTGCGCCCAGGATCGTCATGGCTCCGTTAGAATACGCGCCCCCCTTCACCCCATGTGCTGCCGCATGAAGCTCACATCGCTGTCCGCTCTGTCCCCGATTGATGGTCGTTATGCCGATAAAACATGGGACCTGCGCGAGATATTCTCCGAATACGGCCTCATGCACTACCGGCTTCGGGTCGAGATCTCGTGGCTGCGCGCACTGGCCGCACAGCCGGATATCCCGGAAGTGCCCGCGTTTTCGGCGGACGCCGAAACCCTGCTGGACGACATTGATCAGAGCTTCGACCTGACCGCCGCGCAGCGCGTCAAGACCATCGAGGACACGACGAATCACGACGTCAAGGCGGTGGAATACTTCCTCAAGGAACGCTTCGCGGCGAAACCTGAGCTGGCGGCCGTGATGGAGTTTCTTCATTTCGCCTGCACGTCGGAAGACATCAACAACCTCGCGCATGCGCAAATGCTGAACGACGCTCGCAAGCGATTCATGCTGCCGGCACTGGATGATCTGATCGAACGGCTGCGCAGCATGGCGCACGAACTGGCCCGGCAACCGATGTTGTCCCGCACCCATGGGCAGCCGGCTTCGCCGACGACCTTGGGCAAGGAAATCGCCGTGTTCGTGCACCGCCTGCGCCGGCAACGCGACACGCTGGCCGCCGTGGTGATCCAGGGCAAGATCAATGGCGCGGTCGGCAACTTCAACGCTCACATGGCGGCCTACCCGGAAGTCGACTGGCCCGCGCTTTCGCAGTCGGTACTCGATCGGCTGGAGATCGCACCGGCGCCGGCGACGACGCAGATCGAACCCCACGACTACATCGCCGAGTATTTTCACGCGGTCATGCGCGTCAACACCATCCTGGTCGATTTTTCGCGCGATATCTGGGGCTATATCTCGCTGGGCTATTTCAAGCAGCGCATGGTCGAAACCGAGGTGGGCTCGTCAACCATGCCGCACAAGGTGAACCCGATCGATTTCGAGAATGCCGAGGGCAACCTGGGAGTCGCCAACGCCATGATGGCGCATCTGGCCGACAAGCTGCCGGTGTCGCGCTGGCAGCGTGATCTGTCGGACTCCACGACCTTGCGCAACCTCGGCGTGGGCATGGGCCACGTGATGATTTCCCTGCAGTCGCTCAACCGGGGCATCGGCAAGCTGGAAGCGAGCCCGGACACGATGGCTGCCGATCTGGACGCCAACTGGGAAGTGCTCGGCGAGGCCATCCAGACGGTGATGCGCCGCTACGGCATCGAAAAGCCCTACGAACAGCTCAAGAAGCTCACGCGCGGCCAGCGCGTGAATCAGGCGCGCATGGCCGAGTTCATCAACGGCCTTGCCCTGCCGGACGACGTGAAGGCCCGGCTGCTGGACATGACACCCGCCAGCTACGTGGGTAACGCGGCGGAGCAGGCGCTGGCCTGCTAGCGAGCTGGCAAAGGCGATGGAGGGCGCACACGATGATCTGGAGCAGCGACTCTGGCACATCGCTGCGGGGGCCGAGCGGGAGCTGGCGCTGTTTTCGGAATCGCTGACGCCTCGGATTTACGGTTCCACCGAACTGGCTGCAACACTGCGCAGCCTGGTGACCGGGCATGCCAAACACCGCGTCCGCATCCTGGTGCGGCGTCCCGAGCAAGTACTATCCGACGGCGCCCATCGACTGGTTGAGCTGGCGCGGACCATCCCCAGCAGAATCCAGATACGAGCGGCCACGCCGCCGGCGGACACGCTGCGGGCGGAATGGATCATCGCCGACCGCCAGGGCTACCTGCTGCGTCACGAATTCACCGACGACCATGCCGTGGCCCGTCGCGACGACCCCGGCCGTGCAGCCGCGCTGCTGGCGCAATTTGAGACCTACTGGGCACACGGTGCGCCGAGCCGCGAACTGGCGGCGCTGAGACTCTAGGGCTTCCCTAGGACGCCTGCCCCAGGCCCGGCTCGAACGCGGTCAGCGCGTCGCGCAACGCATCCGGCACAGGCACCGTGGTTTGCGCGCCATAGTCGAACCAGACGGTGATGGCTTCGCTCACGGCGACCAGCTGATCGCTGTTCGTCCGAAACATTGCAACGTCGAATACGATGCTGCTGCGGCCGAGCTTCATGACGCGGCAACCCAGGTCCAGATCGTCTGGATATTTGAGCTGCTGAATGAAGTCGCAACCGGTTCGGGCAAGAATCAGATCCTGATTCGGCGGCAGCTCCACACCGGAAAAATGCGCATCGCGATAGGCCAGCCGCGCCGTTTCGGAGAAGGTGAAATAGCGGGCATTGTTGACATGGCCGAGGCTGTCCATGTCGCCCCATCGGATTTGCAATGGATACCAGAAACGGTACTCGCTGCGACTACGTTGCGGTGCGGGCAATTCGAACGCCTTGCTGGAGTGAGGATGGGGCTCAGGCGTCGTCGCTGTTGCTCAGACGGCTGTAGCTGCGCATGTTCAGGAACAGAAACAACCCGCAGGTGACGATGTGTATGAACGCGAACAGATCGGACTGCGCCTTGAAATCGAAGGTGTAAAGGCAGAACCAGAAGCTGGTGCCCACAATCAGCACCTGCAGCACCAGCCATGCAGAGAACTTGGGCGCGACAGCTTGCGCGGCGATTACCGACACCAGAAAAAACGCGAACACCAGCCCGCTAACCGACGCGTATTCCAGCGTGAACTGCGGCGGCATGTCGATGTTGAGATAAAAGAAGCGAGGCGCCCACACGAGGAACAGAGCCACGCACAACACGAAATAGCTGATCAAGCCAATGCCCGATAAAACCGCCCGCATACCCCTGCTCCTGTAATGATTGTGGTGTGCCCTGATCGGCCCAGTGGCGAAAGCGCTCCATGGGACCAACGGCGATGAAGCCAGGAACACCGATGCGGCGACGATTCAATCAGAGCGGACCTGTCCAAGGCAAGCACCGTCCCGGCTGCTATGCTCTGATTTCGTTGCCACAGGGCCGAATTGGGGGATCAATGCGTTACGCCACTCTTCTCGCTGTTGCTGTCACGTTGACTCTGACGGCCTGCGCCTCAACACGAGGCGTCGATCGACTGGCCTTCGGCGAGTACCTGCGGGCCGGTTACGAGCTCAGTGAGCGCGAGCTGCGCGCATTGCAATACTACGTTTCCGACGACATCCATTTGCGCAGAGCCGTGCAATCGGGCAACCGCTCGGTGGGCGGCGGCATACTGGTCGAACGCAATGCTCGCGTGGTCGATGAGATCCTGATCAAGGCCGGTACGCCAGGTATCGCGGTCGGCAGCGGCAACGATTGGCTCGCGGTGAGTTTCGAGCCGGGCTCTTATATTTATTTCAGCTCACGCAATGACGGCGTCCACGTGATCGGTGATCCGGGCCGCGAGGGCAATCTCTATTACCTGTGGGCCACCGATTGGGTGGGCGGCCCCGGCATCGTCTACGTGAACGGCGTGGCGTATCAGGCGGAACCCGCCAACGCCTATACGCATCTGCAAGTCGAGCGAAAGGCACTGGCGCGATCAGAAGCGCGGGACCGGGTGCAACCCGGACGACGCCTGTACGACGACGGGCGCCGCGACTAAGGCGCCAGAAGCCGATAGCGTTGGTGCAGAGGGTTACCCTCGCCCGTCGCAAGGGATTGGCCGTGGGCGTGCCGAGGTGACGCGCTCAGGCCGGGCGCGTCACGCGCGTTCGCGTTCCTCGGCCTTGGCTTGGTCCCACGCGGCATCCATCGCAGCCAGGTTCTCCGCGCAAAGAGTCTTGCCCGCCGCTGCCATGGCGTCTTCCACATAGGCAAACCGACGCTCGAATTTCGCATTGGCGGCGATCATCGCATCGGTGGGTTCTACCTTCAGATGCCGGGCGAGATTGACGATCGCGAACAGCAGGTCGCCCAGTTCCTCGTATCGAGCGGCCGTGTCGTCCCCGGCCTGCTCGAGTTCGTTCAGTTCCTCTCGCACCTTTGCCCAGACACCGTCCAGCTCCGGCCAGTCGAAGCCCTTGGCCGCCGCCTGACGCTGAAGCTGCGCCGCCTTGCTCAGTGCATCAAGCATCACCGGCCACCAGGCTGGCGAGGTCGTGCAGCATGCCGGCCGTCGCACCCCAGATTCGCCAGTCCTGCCACATCAGTTCCATGAATGGCAGGTCAATGCCCATCCGTCCGATGGACTTGCGCGCATAGGCGCCGAGATCCAGCGCATGCTCCAGCGGTATTTCGAACACGGAATCGACCTCTACACCATCGGGCTCGTAGCTCACGCCGGCGTCGACACGCGCCACGACGGGCGTGACGCAGAAGCGCGAGATCGTGGGGTAATCGTGAAGATAGCCAAGAATCTCGGAGGCTCCGGGATCGAGGCTGATTTCCTCTTCGGCCTCGCGTAACGCGGCGTGCGCAATTGAGGTATCCGACGATTCGACACGCCCGCCGGGAAAACTGATCTGCCCGGCATGATCACGCAGGCTGTGCGAGCGCTGCGTGAGCAGCACGCGCGGACCATCGGCACGGTCGATAATCGGCACCAGCACCGCCGCCGGTCGCAACGACCGCTGCCAATGCGGGCCGAGGAGACGATCGATGCCCAGCGGCAAACCGAGGCGTGTCACCGGCCGCGGAGCGTCCGCGGTGGTTCCTAGCAACGCCTGGCGCACCTGATCCAGCGGATTCAATGCGGCGCTCTCCAGAGGGCTATTTCCCTCCGCCATCCGTATTCGCCTGTTTCAGCCGCTCAACGTAGGTTTCGACCAGCATGCGATAACGCGGCGTGAGACCCGCATCGGCGTAGATCGGATCACCCTCCTCGTCGACCTCGGCAACCGGGCCTCGCTCGTAGGGGAACTCCGCTTCGATCTGGTCCAGCGCAGCAGACAGCAGGTCGGTGAGAATTTGTTCTTCGCTGCGGCCGGGGAACAGTTCGCTGAGCGCAGCGAGCTTGGCGGCATCGAACAGCGGAAGGCGGATTTCGTACAGTTTCGCAGCTCGCGGAGCGGCGGCATCCTGTTGCCACTGCTCAAGGAGTTGTTTCATACCCATTGAAGTATTTGCTCGCAATCCAAGCATTCACTATACGCCGAAGTCATCCATTCGTTGCCACCGCATGAAGCCCGCAGTTAGCATGCGATCTCTACTTTTTATCCTTGCTGCGAATTGCGGCAATCCAGGAGACAGACGATGGACATGGAGACAATCTTCAAGAAGATGCCGGAAGCCTTCAACGGCGAGGAAGCCGGTGACCTGTCGGCGACCGTGCAGTACAAGGTCAGCGACCCGAAGTACTGCGTGATCGACAACGGTAACCTCACCGTCCACGACGGCGTGACGGATGATGCCGACGTGACCCTGACGCTGGATGACGATGATTTCGTCGCGCTGATGACCGGTGAACTGAACGGCATGACCGCGTTCATGACCGGAAAACTCCAGCTTGAAGGTGATCTGATGCTGGCGCAGAAGCTGTCGTCGATGTTCGATGCCGGCCAGTTGAGCTGAGCCGACATAGCAGCCAAACCAGGCACGCGGGGTTCGCCCCGCGTGCCTTTTTCTTGTCCGACGCCGTGACTGAACGCCTGCCCGAGATCGATTGGCAATCAGCCGATGTGGCCAGACGCGTGGCCGGCGGCCGGCGTCAACCGTTGGCGCGGGCCTGCGGGGTGGGCAGCATCAACCCATTGCGCCTGCTCGATGCCACGGGTGGCTACGGGCGCGACGCCTTCGTGCTGGCGGCCTTGGGCGCGGAGGTGACTCTGTGCGAACGTCTGCCCATGCTGGCCAATGCACTGCAACAGGCCCATCAACGGGCGCTGGAATCCGCCGCAGTTGCCGACATCGCCGCGCGTATGCGTATCGAACCGCAGGATGCAATCGACTGGCTGCCACAGACCTCCGCGGCTTTCGACGTGATTTACCTGGACCCCATGTATGCCGCGCCGGGCCAACGAGCCCGTGCAAAGGCACCTTTGGAGACGCTGCGGCATCTGACCGACGGCGATCCCGATGCCGATCACCTCGCCAACCAGGCCTGGGAGCACGCGCGCCGGCGCGTGGTCATCAAACGTGCACCCAAGGCGCCGGCGCTGCTGGACCGCAAGGTGTCTTACGTTCTGAAATCCAACCGCGTCCGCTACGACATTTACGTGCGCTCATGATGCATCTGACATTGATTCGACACGGCAAGTCCGACTGGAATGAACCCGGCATTCCGGACTTCGACCGGCCGCTCAACGCCCGTGGCCGAGGCGATCTTCCGACCATGGCCGCCCGATGGCGCGACCACCATCCGCTGCCGGATCAGGTGATCGCCAGCCCGGCGGTCCGCGCCGCGACGACGGCTCGCGGCCTGCTGCTGGAGCTGGATCTTCCGACCGAGCAGATCGAGTATCAGGCGGCGCTTTATCTCGCGTCAGCCGACATGATCTGGCGCGTGATTCACGCGCATGCCAGAGGGCGGGAACTCTGGGTGGTCGGGCATAACGAGGGGATCAGCGAACTGGCTGCGGCCCTGGTGCCGATGGAGATCCCGCCGCTGCCCACCTGTAGCTGGATGCGCTGCGCACTGAATCTGTCCGCCTGGCCGGAGCATCTGCCCAAAGCGCAGGCTCGATTCGTCGAGTTCGCGACTCCGAAGGGCCACGAGGACATGCGCGGATAGCCTCGCGATCCGCGCCCTGTAGCTGAGCGGTAACCGACTGAGTCTTGGCCTTTAGCCCACGGCCCGCAGTTCGGTCGCGAACCGCTCGGCGTTGTGGACGTAGTGATCGGCCGATGCCTTGAGCATCTGGGCCACGTTCGGCCCCAGCTCTTTCACGACACGCCCCGGTGAGCCCATGACCAAGGAGTTGTCAGGGATCTCCTTGCCTTCAGGGATCAGAGCATTGGCGCCGATGATGCAGTTTCGGCCGATCACGGCACGATTGAGAATCACGGAATTGATGCCGATCAACGTGCTATCACCGATGGTGCAACCGTGCAGCATGGCCTGATGACCCACCGTCACGCCCTCGCCGATCGTCAGCTTGATGCCGACATCGGTGTGCAGCACCGCACCATCCTGAATGTTGCTGCGCGCGCCGATGATGATGTCGTCGCAGTCCCCTCGGACCACGCAGCCAAACCAGATGCTGGTCTGTGTCTCGAGCCGCACCCGGCCGATGACGGTCGCGTTGTCGGCCACGAAATGGCCTTCGCCAATCAGCGTCGGGGTGTCGTCTCCTAGGGCGTAGAGCATCCGTTTCTCCTTGCTTGATGTCCGAATTGTTTGATCATGCCTTGCGCGCGGATGAGTGAACCACCTGGTCACGCAGGTAAACCGGTTCCAGCTCGCTTGCCGGCAGCTGCGCTGCGCCTAGCAGCGCCAATTCGGCGATGGCGCGTGCCGAGGGCAGTCGAACACCGCTATCCACCTGTTCGCAGCCCACAGCGGCACCCAAAACCTCGGGATGGCGCGACCAGCCGGTTCCTGCGGTGAGCACCGACCTCTGATCCAGCGCCGGTACCGCGTCGGGCGGGCAAACACGCTCGGCGACAACACACTCTGGCAGCGCGCTTGGTGTCACCGCATAAGCGCCGAAATAGACGCCACCGGCTCGTGCATCAATGGCCACCGCAACCCAAGCGCCCTGCTTGCTTGCGGCCTCCCAGGCCATCGCCGCCAGGTTTGAGACAGGCACTACCGGCACGTTCAGGCCATGCGCAAGCCCTTGCACGCAGGCCACACCAATGCGAACACCCGTGAAGGCGCCGGGTCCGCGGCCTACGGCGATGCAGTCCAGCACCCCGAGATCCGCCTCCAGTTCGGCCATGACGGCATGAATCATCGGCATGAGCGCATCGGTGTGGCCGCGACCCAGTTCAACGAAACGCTCGGCCCAGACGCCGCCGATGGACGCGGCGACCGAGCAGGCCTCGGTGGCCGTGTCGATGGCTAGAACGTTCATGCCGAGACCTCCCGCAGAAATGACAGGATCGGCAGGCGATCAGTTTCCACCGGGAAAGGCGGCAGGCTGTTCAGAAATGCCTTGCCATAGCCGGTCCGATGGATGCGCGGGTCGAAGATCACCAGCACGCCGCGGTCCTCGGTGCCGCGGATGAGCCGGCCCGCGCCCTGCTTCAAGGTCATGGCGGCATGCGGAATCTGATAATCCCGGAACGGCTCCAGACCCTGGGCCTTGAGATGCTCGACCCGTGCCCGCAGCAAAGGGTCGCTGGGCGCCAGAAACGGCAGGCGGTCGATCATGACCAGCCGCAGTGCGCGTCCGGGTACGTCCACCCCCTCCCAGAACGATTGCGTGCCCACAAGCACAGCATTGCCGTCGGTGCGAAACGCATGCAGCAGCGCATGCTTGGATTGTTCGCCCTGCTGCAACACCGGCACATCGACGCGCTCGCGCAGCGCTTGCCCATACTCGCGCACGGCCGCGTGGCTGGTGCACAGCAGGAATGCCCCGCCGGCGCTGGCGTCGATCAGCTCGGCGGCCTGCTCGATCACCGCGGCGCGATAGTCCGGGGCGCGTGGATCAGGCATCGCCGGCAGGAACAAGCGTGCCTGGCGGTCGAAATCGAAGGGGCTGTCGAACTCGGCCTCGCGCGCGGTTTCGGCGCCGATCTCGCGCTTGAAATGATCGAATCGCCCGTCCACCGCCAGGGTCGCCGATGAAAAGATCCATGCTGCGGGTTCGCGCGCGCGACTGGCCTGGAAGCGGTCGGCAATCACCAGCGGTGTGGAGCGCAGCGCGAAGTTCGTGCGGCTGACCTCGGCCCAGCGCACATGCTCGATGTCCTCGCCGCTGATCAGGGTCTTGAGGCGAGCGTTCAGCACGATCGCGCGCTGGCTGCAGGTTGCCAAGCCATCGGAGGCCTGCTCCAGCGGGTCCAGCCGCGTGCAAACCGTGGTCTGTGCCGCGCCCAGGGCCTCCAGCGCGGCCAGTGCCGGCGCGCTGGCGAACGCGGATTCCCAGGCCTGCCGGCCACCGACATGAGGAAGCTGCCGAAACAGCTGATCCACCGCTTCGGACATGGCCTGCAACGCATCCACGAGTTCGGCATCGGCCAGTCCCGCGTCCTCGGCTTCGCGTTGGCTGTCGCCGGCCAGTTCGCGCAGTTGCCGCGCGGAAATCGCGTAGCCGAAGAATTGTCCGGCGATCTCCGGGACCTGGTGGGCCTCGTCGACGATCACGATATCGGCACCCGGCAGCAGTTCCGCAAAGCCGGTGTCTTTCAATGCGAGATCGGCGAACAGCAGATGGTGGTTGACCACGACGACATCCGCCGCCTGCGCCTTGCGGCGTGCATCCATGACCCAGCAATCCTCGTAGCGCGGACAACGCTGTCCCAGGCAGTTCTCGGCGGTGGATGACACCTGCATCCGCACGGGCGCGTCTTCCTGCAAGCCCTCGACACCGGCCAGATCGCCATCGCGGGTATGGCCCGCCCAGCGGCGCACCCGTTGCAGATCACGGCGCAGATATGGCGACAGACTGCCGTCGTCCAGCGCCTGATCCATCCGGTACAGGCAGAGATAATTGGAGCGCCCCTTGAGTCGGGCGATACGACCACCGATTTCCAGCGCATCGCGCGTGGCCGGCAGGTCGCGCTCGAACAGCTGGTCTTGCAAGGCGCGCGTTCCGGTCGAGATCAAGGTGCGCTGACCACTGAGCAAGGCCGGCACCAGATACGCCAATGTCTTGCCGGTTCCGGTGGCAGCTTCAACGACCAGGGGTTCGCGAGTCTCAATGGCCTGGGCGACGGCCTGGGCCATGGCCGATTGCTGCGAGCGCGGCGTGTAGCCGGGAAACGCAAGCGATAACGGTCCGTCGGCCGCGAAGGCACGCGAGACAGCCGCACTCATTGCTGCAACGCCGGCGGGCGACGGATCACGTCTGTGAAAGCTCCGCCTGCTCGGCGGACCTGGCCGCATCCTCGGCCTGTGCCGCATCGCCCTCGGCACGCCAGGCCGCTTCCGCAATGCGCCAGGCCGGGCCGAGCACATAGGGGTTGCCAGAGGCCAGCGACCGGGCGCGGTGAGCCATTTGGCGGGCCTGGTCGGTGTCGGCCTGTTCGAGGTGAATCTGCCCCAGAAGCAACCACAGGAAAGCGTTGCGTGGCTCGATGCGCAGCGCACGTTCGAGCTGCGCGGCGGCGCCCTGCAAATCACCCTGATTGCGTAATGCCGCTGCTTGATCGGCCAACGCAATCGCGGCCGGGCCTGCGTCGTCGCGCAGATTCTTCGGCCCGCTGAAACTGGGAACCGCCTCGGGCTCCTCGGGCAGCGGTTGTGCCGGACCGCCCCAGGGCCTGGTGCCAAACGGCTTGGTATCGCTGGTGGTGGTATCCGGCGCCGTTTGCTCACGCGACCGGCTGCCACGGTGATTACGACCGTCGTCCTCGACCACCGGGGGTTCCGGATAAGGCCAAACCGGTTCGTTCTGACCTTGCTGGCGCAGGCTGCCGCAGCCGCTGAGCAGCAGGCCGAGCAGCAGGCTTGTGACGAAATACTTCATGATCCGAATAGCCGTTCCCAAAAACTGTTGTCCTGCCCCTGCTCTGACTGCCGCGCGCAGGGCGCCCATTCCACGGGGGCCGAACCCGGCAAATACGGTACCAGCAGACGGTCCATGCAGGCGGTGTCAGCCAGGGCATCGGCGGCCGGCACCACCCAGGCGGGTTCGGCGCCCGCACCGTAGAGATCGAGCGGCCGCGGGTCGAGTGAGGCCATCAATCGCGCCCACAGCTGCAGGGCGCCCGATGCACCGGTCAAGCCGGCTGGCTTGTTGTCGTCGCGACCGACCCAGACAGTGGCCTGAACATCGCTGCCGAAACCGGCGAACCAGCTATCGCGCAGCTCGTCGGTGGTGCCCGTCTTACCCGCCAAGGCGCCAGGTTGCAGATAGCGTGCGGCACTGCGCGCCGTGCCGTCGATCATGACGCGGTTCATGGCCCATTGCAGCAATGCGATGGCGCCGGCATCAGGCCCGCCACGCAGCTTGCGGCCGTAACGCTCCAGCGGCTGCCCCATTCGATCCTGCACGTCTCGAATGGCCTGCAGCGGCGTCACGAAGCCACCGGCGCCAATCGAGTTGTAAAGCTGGGCCACCTCCAGCGGCGAGCGCTCGACGGCCCCCAGGGCCAGCGACGGCAACGGTGCCGGCTTGGTGTCATCGCCCAGCAGAACGTACTGCCGCGCCACATCCTGCATGCCGACGCCCAGCGCCAGCTGAACGGTGGCGAGGTTGTAGCTCTTGGACAGCGCCTCGAAGATCGGTACGTCGCCGTGCAGTTCGCGATCGTAGTTTTCCGGCATCCACACCGTGCCGTTCGGCATTTCCAGACGCACGGGCGCATCCGGCAGCAAGGTTGTGAGACGGTAGCGGTCTGGTTTGGACAGAGCCGCGAGATAGACCAGCGGCTTGGCCAGCGATCCGATCGGCCGCTTGGCATCCAGCGATCGGTTAAAGCCTGCATAGCCGGCCTGGCGGCCACCGACCAGAGCGAGGATTTCCCCCGTCTCCACGGATGTCACCACCGCAGCGGCCTCCAGGGTGCCCGCCTCGATCTTCCGGCCCTGCTCGATTGCATCCAGCCCTTCGCGGATCGCGCGCTCGGCTGCCGCCTGCACCCGCGGGTCGAAGGCGGTGAAAATCCTCAGCCCTTCGCTGGTGAGGTCCTCTTCACGATACTGGGCCTGCAATTGTCGGCGAACCAGATCGACATAGGCCGGATACTGCGAGGTGCCACGGTCGCCGCGGGCACGCACGCCGAGGCTGGCGTCTGCCGCCTGGCTTGCTTCCGGCTCCGAGATCAGCCCGTCCCCGGCCATGCGCTCGATCACCAGGTTTCGGCGCGATAGCGCACGCTGCGGGTTCCGGCGCGGGTTGTAGTACGACGGACCCTTGACGATACCCACCAGCAGGGCGACTTCCTCCGGCAGTAACTCGCCCAGCGGCTTGCCGAAGTAAAACACGCTGGCGAGGCCAAAGCCGTGCACCGCGCGCGGCCCGTCCTGCCCGAGATAAACCTCGTTCAGGTACGCCTCGAGAATCTCTTCCTTGCTGTAGTGGATTTCCAGCAGCACGGCCATGAGCGCTTCCTTGGCCTTGCGTATCCAGGTGCGCTCGCTGCTGAGAAAGAAGTTCTTGATCAGCTGCTGGGTGATCGTGCTGCCACCCTGAACAACCCCGCCGGCTTGCAGATTGGCCCAGGCTGCGCGGGCGATCCCGCTCCAGTCGATGCCGTAGTGCGAATAGAAATCGCCGTCCTCGACCGCGATGAGGGTATCGAGCAGTAATGGCGGAACGTCTTCCAGACGCACCAGTACGCGGTCCTCTCCGTGCTTGGGGAAGATGCTGCCGATGAGCATCGGGTCCAGACGCATGATCGGAACCTGGTTGCCCGCCGGCCCGGTGATACCGCGGATACCACCATCACCAAAACCAATGGACACCTGGCGCGCGGGCTCGGTGCCGTCCCAGAACTGAAAACCGCGGGAGGCCAGTTCCAGCGAATCACCGCGTAACGCATAGGTGCCGGGACGTTCGACGGTATCGCGTGCTCGGTAGCCGAGCCGCCGCAATTCGTGCACCACGTCGTTGGGGCTGAGGCGACGGCCGGCGTAAATGTCCAGTGGGGCTGCGTAGATCTGCGCAGGCAATGCCCAGCGCACGCCGTCGAAGCGGGCGCGCAGTTCAGCGTCGAGCCGGAAGGTATAAAGCGCCAGTGCAGACGCTGCCAGGCAGACAAACACCAGCCCGGCGACAAGCAATCGTTGGCGCATCAAGTTGCGGAAATTTCGGCCAGAAAACGGCCGGAATCATACCAGACGGCGGGTCTGAGCCCCCGTCCCTGGCGGGGCTTAGCCGTTGCCTTCCAGCTCCGCCTGGACCTGGGCCAGACTGGTGTGGCGAACGTCCTTGCCCTGAATCAGATAGATCACGTACTCGCTGATATTGCGGGCGTGGTCTCCGATTCGCTCCAGCGCACGGATGGCCCATTGCAAGTCCATCACCGGCCGGATCGTGCGGGGATCTTCCAGCATGAAGGTCAGGCACTGGCGCGAGATCGACTCATACTCCGAGTCCACCCGGCGATCTTCCTTGGCGATCTCCAGGGCTTCTTCCGCGTCCAGGCGCGCGAAGGCGTCCAGCACGCGATGAACCATCATCGATACCCGGCGTCCCATCGCCTCGACGGCCGGCAGTGAGCCGTTCGGTGGCGGATTGGAGGCCAGGCGCGCAGCCATGCGGCCGATCTTCTCGGCCTCGTCACCAATCCGTTCCAGATCGGTGATGGTTTTCACCACCGCGATGATCAGGCGCAGGTCGGTGGCGGCCGGCTGCCGCCGCGCCAGCACGCGCGTGCATTCCTCGTCGATGCCGACTTCCATGGCATTGACCTTGTAGTCGCGGTTAGCGACCTGCTCGCCAAGCTCGCCGTCTGCTTCCGTCAGCGCCCGCACCGCCTCTGAAACCTGCTGCTCGACCAGACCACCCATGGTCAGTACGCGCTGGCGAATATCATCCAACTCGGCGTTGAATTGCTTGGAAATATGCGTGTTCAGATGCAGGTCAGCGTGGCTCATCGTGGGCACCAAAGGCGTATGTTGTTATCCGTAGCGACCGGTGATGTAGTCCTCGGTCTGCTTCTTTTCCGGGTTCGTGAACAGCCGGTCCGTTTCGCCGAATTCAACCATCTCGCCCAGATACATGAAGGCGGTGTAGTCGGACACGCGAGCGGCCTGCTGCATGTTGTGCGTCACGATCAGAATCGTGAATTCCTTCTTAAGTTCCGCAATCAACTCCTCGACCTTGAGTGTTGAAATCGGATCGAGCGCCGAACAGGGCTCGTCCAGCAACAATACATCGGGCTGGATGGCGATCGAGCGAGCGATCACCAAACGCTGCTGCTGACCGCCGGACATGCCCAGCGCGGACTCGTTGAGCCGGTCCTTCACCTCCTCCCACAGCGCGGCGCCCTTGAGCGCCCACTCGACCGTCTCATCCAGAACGCGCTTCTTCTTCACGCCGGCCAGCCGCAGTCCGTAGGCGACGTTTTCGTAAATCGACTTCGGAAACGGGTTCGGCTTCTGGAACACCATGCCAACCTGCCGCCGCAGCCGAGCGACATCGACATCCTTGTCAAAGATGTTTTTGTCGCCCAGGCGGATCTCGCCGGTGGTGCGCACGGTATCGACCAGATCGTTCATCCGGTTGAAGCAGCGCAGCAATGTGGACTTGCCGCAGCCGCTGGGCCCGATGAACGCCGTGACCTCGCCTTTCTTGATGTCAAGGTTGATGTCCTTGAGCGCCTGCTTCTCTCCATAGAAGAGATTGAGGCCGTCCACGGTCATCGAGATATCGGACGTGGTTGATGCCTTGGCACCAATGCCCTCGACATCGATGTGCTCGATGTACGCGTCCTTGTCCTTGCTTTGCATGGGGTGCTCCATAAATCTTCCGGCTAGTGCAATGCGGTAACGGGAATGGCTCGGGATTAGTGTTCAAGCGCCCGGTAGCGTTCCCGCAACCGGTTGCGAATCCGCACTGCGGCCAGATTCAGTATGACGATCACCAGAACCAGTAACAACGCGGTGGCGTAGACCAGCGGTCGCGCCGCCTCGACGTTGGGGCTCTGAAAACCGACGTCGTAGATGTGGAAACCCAGATGCATGAACTTTCGATCCAGGTGAAGAAACGGAAAGTTGCCGTCCAGCGGCAGTGACGGCGCCAGCTTGACGACCCCCACCAGCATCAACGGTGCAACCTCGCCCGCAGCACGCGCGATCGCGAGGATCAGCCCCGTCATCATCGCCGGACTGGACATCGGCAGTACGATTTTCCAAAGGGTTTCGGCCTTGGTGGCGCCCAGTGCCAGGCTGGCTTCGCGCAGTGAGCGCGGAATCCGCGCCAGGCCCTCTTCGGTCGAGACGATCACCACGGGCAGCGTGAGCAAGGCCAGCGTCAGCGACGCCCAGAAAATGCCGCCGGTACCGAAGGTCGGCGACGGCAAGGCTGCCGGGAAGAACAGTTCGTCGATCGACCCACCCAGGGCGTAGACGAAAAAGCCCAGCCCGAACACGCCGTAAACGATGGAGGGCACGCCGGCGAGGTTGTTGACGGCGATACGGATGATGCGTGTGACCACGCCCTGCTTGGCGTATTCGCGCATGTACAGGGCCGCCACCACGCCAAACGGCGTGACGAACACCGACATCAGCATGACCATCATCACGGTGCCGAAGATTGCGGGGAACACGCCGCCTTCGGTGTTCGCTTCCCGCGGTTCGTCGCTGACGAACTCCCAGATCTTGGCGAAGTAGAACCGGATCTTGGCGAACAAGCCCATCGCATTCGGCCGGTAGCCGCGGACGACTTCAGCCAGGGGCACGGTCACGGTCTGGCCGTTCTGGGCCCGCACCGTGATGCTGTCGCGACCGATCTGGTCATTGAGCGACTGCAAGGCCTGCTGGAGTTCGGCGTACTCGGCATCGAGCGTTTCGCGTTCGCGCTCGATCTTCGCTAGCGCATTGTCCGTGGCGCCATCGTTGAGCTCCATCCGGCGTTCGCGCAGGCGCAACTGCTCCAGCTCGTAGTTGATCGCCCCGATGGCACCTTCCTGGATTCGCTCGATGTCGTGGTACAGGTCACGGGCGCGGTTCTGCCTTGCCTGAAACTCGGCCCACAGATCATCGGTGTCGACAGGCGTGCCCTGTTCGCTGACCTGCACCAGGTAGCCGTAGAGATCACCCCACTCCAGACGCTCGAAAACGCTCAGGTCTTCCGGCGTCGTACGCTCTTGAATCCAATCATCCAGCAGGTAGCGGAAATCGGCACCGTAGATATCGCGGTTCGCGACCTTGACCAGCCGGCGCTCATAGAACTCGGCGTCCCCGCTGACCTTGATCCCGGCTGATTGCAGCCTGGCGGCGCTCACCGTCTCGCTGTATCCCAACTGAGCGATCAGGGGATACGGCTCTTCGTCCGGCTGCACATACACCGCCTCCACCAGCGGCGCGGGCCAGAAGTGCCCGAGGCCGCGGATCGCGATCAGTGTCAGCAACCCCACGACCAGCAACCCCGACAGGGCAACGGCACCACCGGTGAGCCAGACCCAGGGCGCACCAGAGGCATACCACTCGCCGAAGCTGCCGGCGCGGGTCCGGGTGATTGACGTCGACTGACTCATAGCGTGCTGTACTTGCGACGGAGACGCTGGCGCACGATCTCCGCCAGCGTGTTGAAGAAGAACGTGAACATGAAGAGCACCAGCCCAGCGAGGAACAGCAAACGGAAATGCGTGCTGCCCACTTCGGACTCGGGCATTTCAACCGCGATATTGGCCGACAAGGTCCGCATGCCCTGGAAGATGCTCATGTCCATGATCGGCGTGTTGCCGGTGGCCATGAGCACAATCATCGTCTCACCCACGGCGCGACCCATTCCGATCATGACCGCCGAGAACATGCCCGGGCTGGCCGTGGGCAGCACCACCCGCATCATCGTCTGCCAGGGGGTGGCCCCCAGCGCCAACGAACCCTGCGACAACTGCTTGGGCACCGAGAACACGGCATCCTCGGCAATCGAGAAGATGGTCGGGATCACCGCGAACCCCATGGCAAGGCCCACGACCAGTGCATTGCGCTGATCGTAGGTAATGCCCATCTCGTTGTTCAGCCACAGCGGCATGCTACCGCCGAACAGCGCCGCTTCGACCGGCCGCGACAGCGCGAACGCCAGCCAGGTCACGGCGATAACGACCGGGATCAGCAGGGCTGGCACCCAGCCATCGGGCACGCGATGCCGGATAGACGCCGGAAAGCGCGTCCACAGAAAGCCAGCCAGCGGAATCGCCAGCGGCAGGAATAGGATCAGCAGGAACGCGCCCGGCATGTTCAGTTCCAGCACCGGCGCCAGCCACAGCCCGGCGAGGAAGCCGAGAATAACCGTGGGCAAGGCCTCCATAATCTCGATGGTCGGCTTGACGATCTGCCGCAGCGCCGGCGACATGAAGTACGCGGTATAGACCGCGCCGAAGATCGCCAGCGGCATCGCGAACAGCATGGCGTAGAAGGCGGCTTTCAGCGTGCCGAACGACAGCGGCATCAGGCTGAACTTGGGCTCGAAATCGCTGGTGGCCGACGACGACTGCCAAACGTAGTCCGGCTCCGGATAGCTCTCGTACCAGACCTTGCCCCAGAGCGACGTGAGCGAGACTTCCGGATGTTCGTTGTGGACATCGAACACCGAGATCTGCCCTTCCCGGCTCTGTACCAGCAAGCGATCAGCACGTGGTGCCAGGGCGATGTCCTTGATCGCGCCCTCGATGACGGTCTCGTTCAGCAGCTCGCGGTGCGACGTGGCGTAGTAGATCGCCAGACGCCCCGCCGAATCGGCGGCCATGAATCCGCGGCGTCGCTGCTCGATGTCGACGGCCGAGATCATCGCGTCGCCGGGAGCCTCGAACTCGCGAACCTTCTGCAGCCGCCAGCCGGCGCCCGCATCACGCACCGGGAACAACTGTGAGATGCGACCGTCGGAGGTGGCGACCAGCACCGAGATGCCACCGTTGAGATAACGCGCATCGATCACACGGGCATCGGGGCCCGCGACGGTGACCGGGCCCAGGCGGTCCGGTTCGCTGAGCCGGCGAATATTGGTGGTGATGACTTCCCCGTCATCAGTCAGCGCATGCAACCAGGTTTCGGCCGGGTCCAGCAACAGGCGTTCGATCCGCCGCTCCGGCGGCAGCTCGAGCAGCACGGTGCCGCGCTCGTCTTCGGTCAGCTCGCCCGAGCCACCGAACAGGCCGACCTCTTGCTCATAACGCACAAGCTCAATGCGGCCATTGGGCAAGGCTGCGGCAATCAGCAGCGACTCGGCGCTGGCCCGCACGTCGAGAGCTCGGACGTCCGTGAGACCGGTGTCAATGGGCGTTTCGCCGTAGGGATACGACAGACTGGATGCGATGGTGCGTCCGGCGTCGCTGAAACGGATCTTGTGCTCCTGACGGGCGACCAGCAGCCCCCCATCTTCCAGCAACAAGCCGAACAAGCCGCGATTGGGATCAATGCTATCGAACTGCGCCAGGCCAACCCCGTCAGGAATGGGGAGTTGGGATTCGCCGCGCATTTCGCCGGTGAGCACATCGAAAAAACGCACCCGGCCGGACGTGCCGACGTGAGTGGCGACCTCCGCCTGCTCTTCGACCGTGAGCAGCAACGCAGGCTCGCTAATCGGCGCTGGGTATTCCGCCACCTTCTCAATCGAGGCCGGCGCGAACAGCGGCATCACGACCCAGGCAAGGTAGAAAAAGATGAGCAGGATGGCCACGAGCACGCCGACGCCACCAATGCCAACGGCGACGGTGGCCATGCGGTCCTTGAAGTACCGCCAACGAATCAGGCGGTCACTACCCGCTCGATCGGTCTGCGCCATGCCCGGATTGGCGCTTCGGGAAGTCTGATCCATGAACGAAGTCTACTGGTCGCTAGTGACAGAACCATGAACCGTGCAGTTCATGGACACAGCGTCGCGTCGAATAATCAAACGCCGGCTCCCCCGCTGCCCTGGTGGAACCGGCGTCAGACTGCTTGTAGTCGACTTAAAAGTCGAACTGCATGCGGGCGGTCACCGCATTTGGCTCATCCGTACCCTCGGCCACATCGGATGCGATGTAGTTGAGCATGAAGCGAACCTGCGGGTTCCAGTACCAATTGGCGCCAACCGTGAGTGATTCAACCTCGAAATCGATGCTGTCATTTTCGACGTAGTCGTAGCGCACTGCTACTTCCACGGCACCGTGGCTCTTGCGCGGCTTGACCCGGCCGAACTTGCCGGACTTGGCATCGTAGGGACGCACTTCGCCAGTCAAGAAGTAGCTGGTGTAGGCATAGAACGCTGCAACATCCTGCTCGACGGTATCCGTCTCGTAGGTGCCGCCGACGTATTCAGCCTGCACCGACAGCGGACCAGCGAGGCCGGCAAATTCCAGACCGTAGAGCGTGGATTCCGAACGTTCGCCGGTGTTGATGTCGACAATGGCGACACGTGAGGCATCGGACAGATGACCCGCCGGCCGGACACGCACGCGGTTGCGGCCTTGAACGCCGCCTTCCTTCGCCATCGAGCCACCGATGTGAATCTGGCCGTACTCACCGAGTTTCGGCGCAAAGATCACGCGCGCGGTTCCACCCGTGCCTTCGGTGGTGCCATTGTCGCCGCTGGGCCCGTCATCGCCATCAGCATCTTCATCCTGATACGCGTTGTAGGCCGACACGCCATAACCGATCGCGCCGTAGTTGCCCCAATATCCGACACCGACGTTGTAGTCCGGCGAGAACGAGGTGAGGTACGAGCGTTCCATGAACGTGATGTAACGCGAACTCGTGAGGTTTTCCATGGTGAAGTACTGCTTGAACTGACCCACCGTGAGCTTGCCCCCCAGTACTTTCATCGCCAGGTAAGCATCCTTCGTCACGGTATCGCCGTCTGCAAAATCGAACTCGACCTTGTAGTCGAGGCCGTAGATCTTGCCTTTCGAATGGAGACGAATACGGCGGAATTCCGTGCCGCTGGTGTTCTCTTCCGCATCGTTATCGAACACGGCGCCGTCCAGCATCAGTCGGCCGCCAAACTCGCCGACAAAACTGCCGTCGTCCGACGTGACCTTGATACCACCCTTGGTGCTCACGTCATCTGCCATCGCCGGCTGTGCAGCCAGACCGGCCACGCAGAGTGCGAGCGCCATTCCCTTGATAGATTTTTCCACTTCCTTGACTCCGAACGCTGTTAGGAACACTGGGCTCCAGGCTCTAAAAGAAAGCGGGAGATCTTGGATCAAGATCTCCCGCCAGGTCATGCATGGAACTTGCGGGCCTTACTTGACCTTCGCCAGTTCCTTGGCTGCCTGGGCCGCAGGCAGCGGAATATACCCGTCCTTGACGACAACTTCTTGTCCGACCTTGGACAGCACCATCGCCAGGAACTCGGATTCCAGCGGCGACATCGGCTTGTTCGGATGCTTGTTGACGTAGACATAAAGCACACGGGCCAGCGGATACTTGCCGGAGATCGCGTTTTCTGACGAGGCTTCGTAGAAGGTATCGCCCGTGTCCTTGGACAGCGGCAGCGCGCGCACACCGGAGGTCTTGTAGCCGACCCCGGAGTAGCCGATGGCATTCAGACCGGTCGCCACGGACTGCACCACCGAGGCCGAACCCGGCTGTTCGTTCACGCTGTTCAGGAAATCGCCCTTACAGAGCGCCACCTTCTTGAAGTAGCCGTAAGTACCGGACACGGAGTTGCGGCCGTAGAGCTGAATCGGACGGGTCTTCCAGGCACCGCTCATGTCCAGCTGCCCCCAGCGATTGATCGGGGAATCAGCACCGCACTTCTGGGTCGAGGAGAACACGGCATCGACCTGTTCCAGCGACATGCCCTCAATCGGGTTGTCCTTGTTCACGAACACGGCCAGCGCGTCGATCGCAACACCAACCGGGGTGGGCTTGTAACCGAACTTGCGCTCGAACGCCTCGATCTCGCCGTCCTTCATCTGGCGGCTCATCGGGCCGAGATTGGACGTGCCCTCGGTGAGTGCTGGCGGCGCGGTGGAAGAACCGGCGGCCTGCACCTGGATGTTCACATTCGGATACAGGCGCTTGAACTCTTCGGTCCACAGCGTCATCAGGTTGGCCAGGGTGTCGGAACCCACACTGGAAAGATTGCCGGAGACCCCCTGCGCCTTTTCATAGACGGGGAGCTTCTCATCCACTCCAGCGGCGGATGCGGAGAGCGGCAGCGCGACGGCCGCTGCGGCAGCGACCAGGCAATGTCTCAATTTCATGGGAATGTCCTAGGGGGGTTGGATCGGTGAACTAGCCAAAGGCTAGTCGCGGGGCGTGTGAAGGCTATGAACCTTAAATGACAGTTTTGTGACAATCAGGCTGCTTGTTCCTGCAGCCGCTCGGCGGGGAAATGACAGGTGAAGCAACTGCCCTTGCCCTCTTCGCTCTCGATCTCGAGTTCACCCTGATGCCGTTCGAGCGCGTGCTTGACGATGGCAAGCCCCAGTCCAGTCCCGCCGGTTTCGCGTGACCTGGCCACATCCACCCGGTAGAACCGCTCGGTCAGGCGAGGCAGATCTCGTGTCGAGACGCCGATGCCGGTGTCTCGGACACTGAAATGCGCGCCGCGTTCATCGCGCCACCAGCGCACCTCGATCCGTCCGCCGCTCGGTGTGTATTGAAGCGCGTTGAAGACCAGGTTCGACAGGCAGCTATACAGCTCGCTGCGGCGTCCGGTGAGTTGAATATCCGGCTCGATCTCGAACAGCAGCTCATGCTTGCCCTGGGACAACTCCCTGGCCTCGTCCTCAAGCTCCCTGATCACTTCGGCGACATTGATGGGCTCCAACCCGACATCCAGGGTGGCTGATTCCAGCCGCGCCAGCTTGAGCAGGTCGGTAATGATGCGCTGCATGCGCAAGGCCTGATTACGCATTTCCGTAACCGGCATCCGCCAGGCCGCAAGCTCTTCGCCGGTTTCCTGTTCCATCATGTCGATGTACCCGCTGAGTACGGTCAACGGTGTGCGCAGTTCATGGGAGGCATTCGCCACAAAGTCACGGCGGGTTTGCTCGAGGCGATGCAGGTGGGAGACATCCCGCGCTATCAGCAGGCGCTGCTGGTTGCCATACGGCACGATCCGCACATTGAGCGTCACGTGCTCGTTGTTTGGCGCCGCGATTTCCACGCCACCGTCGTACTCTCCAGATTCAATGTAGCGATTGAAGTCCGGGCTGCGGAGCAAAAAACCGATGCGCTGGCCGACATCACGCTGGGTGCCGAAACCCAACAAGCGCCCGGCCGAGTGGTTGAACCAGACGATCTCGTCATCGCGGTTGATCACCACGGCCGCGTCCGGCAATGCTGCCGTGGAGGCCTGGAACTCCGAGACGATCGCGGCGAGACGGCGTTTACGCTTACGGTTGCGGCGCTTGAGGCTGTAGATCCCTTCGAAGATCGCGCCCCAGAGGCCCGTCGCCTCGGGGATTTCGCTCAGACGACCACCCGAAAGCCACTTGGTCAGACGATAGGCCTGGACGGTATGCCAGAACGCGTAGGGAGCAATGGCGGCGACCAGACCCCAGGCCATCGATTCCAGCAACACGCCAACGGCCATGCCCAGCGCCGCCCACAGGACGATGCGCCGGAGCTCGCTTTGCCATGCCAGGTCGGCGGTCACACCTTGGTCGAGAAGCGGTAGCCGGTACCGCGCACGGTCTGGATGTAGTCGGCAAACCCGAACGGTGTCAGGGCCTTGCGCAGACGACGGATGTGAACGTCCACGGTGCGCTCCTCGACATAGACGTTCTGCCCCCAGACACGATCGAGCACCTGCTCACGGGTGTAGACGCGCTCGGGATTACTCACGAAGAAGTTCAGCAGCCGGTATTCGGTTGGACCGAGCTTGACGGCCTCGCCATTCGCGGTCACGCGCTGGCTGGCTGTATCGACCTCCAGACCCTGGACCTCGATGCGTTCTTCGGCGCCGCCGGGCAGCACGCGGCGCAGCACTGCCTGGATCCGCGCGATGAGCTCCGCCGTGGAGAAGGGTTTGGCGATGTAGTCGTCCGATCCGGTGTTCAGGCCGCGCACCCGATCCTCTTCCTCGGCACGAGCCGTGAGCATGATGATGGGCAGGTCGCGGAGGTTGGCATCGGCACGAATCTCACGTGCGAACTCGATGCCGGACACACCGGGCAGCATCCAGTCCAGCAGGATCAGATCCGGCCGCCGACCGGCGATGGACAAGCGGGCGTCCTGGACGTCAGCAGCCTCCGTCACGGTCAGCCCTTTACGCTCCAGCGCAAAGCGGACCATGTCGCGGATGGGCGCCTCGTCCTCGACGACAAGTATGTGTTTGCCTTGCATTAATGGCGATTTAGATGAGCGGGTTGTCACCGACTGCGCACTCCCCCCGCGCTGTACGGCGCGGAAACCCTATGACCCGACGATGACGAAACTGTGACACCCTCGTGATCATCCGCCAAGCCACCGCTACGACGGCTTGGCCGGACGATGCGCCTAAAGCGCCGCAGAGACGATCTCGCGCACATCAGCTGACAGGTTGTCCTGCTGTGCTATGCGCGTCAGTTCGCCGCGCATGCGCTCGCTCCGTTCGCCGAGGATGCGGGCGACCTGAGTCAGTGGCCGCACCAGACGCGCTGCGACCTGCGGGTTGCGTGCATCCATCGCCAGCACCTCGTCCGCGAGCACGCGATAACCCTCGCCGTCGAGTCGGTGGAAACCGGCGAACTGGCGCTGGCCGAACGAGCCGAACAAGGCACGGACCCGGTTCGGCACGCCGCGGTCATAATCCGCGCGGCCAGCCAGTTCCAGAATGCCCGCGGGCTGGCCCTGAACGGCCGATACCGCTTGCAACTGGAACCACTTGTCCATCGTCAGCGGCTCCTGCGACCAGGCGTCTGCGAATTGCTGGAACAACACGGCACGTTGCGGGTGGTCGAGATCGTTGACCGCGGCCAGCGCGGCGAGCCGATCCGTCAGGTTGTCGGCCGATGCCAGCAACTCGGTCGCGCGCGATACGGCGCCTTTGGCGTCGACCAGGCTCAGCAGCTTCAGGCAAGCGCCAGCCCGGCGGCGGCGATGCGCCTGTTCGGCATCGAATCGGTACGGACGAACCGTTTCGATCGCGTCGTACCAGTTCAGAAGTTGGGTCACCAAGCCGTCGGCCACACCGGTCCGCACACAGCGATCGGCGACCAGGGCGGCATCGACATCCACCGCGCCGAGCGCGTCGGTGAACTCCACCGTGGCGGGCAGGTCCAGCCATTCGCCAACAATGGGCTCGGCCGGGTCGGTCGCCGCGACAGCCTCACAGAAGGCCGTGATGCGCGCGCGGCCGCGGTTGTCGTCACCCTGCAGGAAATCATTGAACGCCGCATGCAGCAGCCGTTGACCCGCCTCCCAGCGGGCAAAGGCATCGTCCTCCGAGCGCATCAGCAGCGCGAGATCCAGGTCGGGCTGTTCGAAGTAAAGCCGCACGGGTGCAGAGAATCCACGCAGGGCCGACAGGACCGGACGCTCGCTCAGCCCAGTCCAGATGAGGTCGGCCTGGGGCCGATCCAGCACGAACACACCTTCGGCAGACTGCAGCAGTTCGGTGCCGGGCGAGGCCGTTAGCCGCGATCCGCTTTGGTCGAACAGACAGAGGCTGAGCGGGATTGGTGCGGGCTGCTTGTCCGCCTGCCCGCGCGTGGGGTCGAGCGTCTGACTCACGGTGAGCCGGTAGCTGCCGCTGGCCGCGTCCCACTGATCACGCATCTGAACGCTGGGCGTGCCAGCCTGGGAATACCAGATGCGAAACGCCGAGAGATCCGCCCCGCTCCCCGCCTCAATCGCGGCCACGAAATCCTCGATGGTGACGGCCTGACCATCATGGCGCTCGAAGTAGACGTCCATGCCTTTGCGAAAACCGTCTTCACCCACCAGCGTCCGCATCATGCGGATGACTTCAGAGCCCTTCTCGTACACCGTCGCGGTGTAGAAGTTGTTCATCTCCACATAGGATTCGGGCCGCACCGGGTGGGCCATCGGTCCGGCATCTTCCGGAAACTGATAGGCGCGCAGGCCGCGAACCTGGTCCACGCGCGCCACCGCTGGATCATTCACGGTCTCCGAGAACTGCTGCTCACGGAACACGGTCAAGCCTTCCTTGAGGCTTAGCTGAAACCAGTCACGGCAGGTGATGCGGTTGCCGGTCCAATTGTGGAAGTACTCATGGGCGATCACGTCACGCACGACGCGGTAGCCGGTGTCGGTAGCCGTATCCGGGTCCGCCAGCAGGCAGCTGGTGTTGAAAATGTTCAGACCCTTGTTTTCCATGGCCCCCATATTGAAGGCGCCGGCCGCGACGATGAGATAGCGATCAAGGTCGTACTCCCGGCCGTAGTGGATCTCGTCCCAGCGCATGGATTCAATCAGCGACTCCAGCGCGAACCCGAGTCGCTTGCCTTGCCCCTTGTCGGCGTACAACTCCAACGACACACGTCGGCCGGATTGCGTGGTGTAGTCCCCATGCAGCTCTTCGAATTCGCCGGCAACCAGGGCAAACAGGTAGCAGGGCTTCGGATAGGGGTCGTCCCAGACCGCCCGATGGCGGCCATCGTCCAGCTCCTCACTCGCGACGCAATTGCCGTTGGACAGCAGCGTCGGATAGCGGGCGCGGTCGGCATCGATGGTGACGCGAAAGCGCGACAACACGTCGGGACGGTCCGGGTAGTACGTGATCCGCCGGAAGCCCGTGGCCTCGCATTGGGTCACCAGGTAGGGCTCACATCGGTACAGGCCTTCGAGCGCAGTGTTCTGCTCTGGATGAATCCGCACGCGGGTCCGTAGCACGCAACGATCGGGCAGCTTGTGCACGACGAGCCCGGATTCGCCGACGTCGTAGTCGGCCCAGCTGGCTCCGTCGACCGCCAGGTCGAGCAAGGTCAGGTCGTCGCCATCCAGGGTCAGCGTGGTGGGCTGGCCAGGCTGGCTGCGGCTGAGCGTGAGTTCTGCCGTGACGACCGTCGCGCCATCGCCGATGTCGAAATGCAGCTCGGTCCGGTCGACATGAAAGGTGGGTGACTCGTAGTCACGCAGGTATTTGACTTGGGTGGTGGTATTTCGCATAAAAATCAGGCGTAGTCGCCAGGATGGCCGCGGCGGCTATCGCTGGCGAAGAATGACGGACCCCGCCGAATAGCCGGCGCCAAAGGCGCAGAGCACGGCGATGTCACCGGGCGCGAGGCCGGACTTGTGTTTGTGGAACGCGATCACGGAACCCGCGGAGCTGGTATTGGCGTATTCGTCCAGCACCACCGGGGCCTCCTCTTCACTGGGTTCGCGTCCGAGCAGCCGCTTGCTGATCAGCTGATTCATGTTCAGATTGGCCTGATGCAGCCAAAAGCGGCGAACCGCCGAGGCTTCCAGCCCCTCGTCCGCCAGCTGTTCGGTGATCAGGGCAACGACCATCGGCACGACATCCTTGAAGACCTTGCGACCTTCCTGAATGAACAGCCGATCCTCATCGGAGCGCGGCGTGGCTTCGGAGCGATTGAGAAACCCGGCGTTGTTGCGGATGTTGCTCGAAAACTGCGTCTTCAAGCGTGTGCCGATCACCTCGAAGCCGCCCGCTTTCGCATCCTCCGCGCGCTCCAGCACGACAGCCGTACAGGCATCGCCAAAGATGAAGTGGCTGTCTCGGTCGCGGAAGTTCAGATGCCCGGAGCAGATCTCTGGGTTCACCATCAGCACGCAGTTGGCATTGCCGGACGACAGCGCGTCCACCGCCGCCTGCATGCCGAAGGCTGCCGAGGCGCAGGCGACATTCATGTCGTAGGCATATCCGCCGCAGCCAAGGTATTGCTGCACCTCCACCGCCACCGCCGGGTACGAGCGTTGCATGTTCGATGCAGCACACAACACGGCGTCCACATCCGCAGGCCTGCGACCGGCCTCTTCCAGCGCCTGGGTCGCGGCAGCGACGGCCATCTCGCACATCTGCGACGGTTCATCATTGCTCCGCGTAGGTAGCTGCGGTCGCATGATCTCCGGATCGAGAATCCCGCCTTTGTCGAGCACGTGGCGACTGCGAATGCCCGAGGCCTTGACGATGAACTCGGCGTTCGACAGAGGCTTCGGTTCAACGCGTCCGGCGGCGATGGCCTCGGCGTGTTCGGTATTGAACGCGGTGGCCCAGGTGTTGAAGCATTCGACCAGTTCTTCGTTGCTGATCGACTCGGGCGGCGTGTACAGGCCCGTCCCGGATATCACGATTTTGCTCATGTCGGGTTCCGACGAATTTCAGGAAAGTCTAGCGGATCAAAGGTCTTGGCGCGGTGTTTTCGCGGTCAATCATCCCCGCGTTCAGCAACGCCCGCTCGACCACGTAGCGGGCGACCGGCTCACGGCGAACGCTCAGGTGCGATCCGTGGTACCAGACCGGCGCCTCAAGCCCCCAATGCCGGGCCAGGCGCGCCACCTGAGCGGGCGGCACCAGCTGATCCGCCAGGGCACCAAACACGGCGCAGCGATCCGGCCGCACCATCGATGCCCGAGCCAGCGGCGACAGCGGGTGCATGACGCGGCGGAGCATGGCGTCACTGACACCGAGCGACTCCACGGACCGCCTCGGTAGCACGGGGAAATGCCGCCACAACACATCGACGGCATCAGCCAGCGGAATCCCGGCAATGACGCAATCCAGATCGGCCTCGTAAGTGGCCAGCAGTGAAGCGTTGTAGCCGCCAAGGCTGTAGCCCAGCACGGCGATCTGCTCCGCCGACTGCGCCTCGGTCAGCCAGCGCACGCAGGCGCGCAGATCGAACAAGGCCTGTGACTGTGCGTGAACAAGGTCGAGAAACTCCCCGCCCAGATACCCGTCGCCACTGCGGCGTCCGATGCGGCGCGGACCGTGCAGCGGCAGCACGGGCATCAACACATTGAGGCCGAGCTGATGATGCAGCCAATCGGGAGAGAACAGGGACAGGTCGATGGCTGGCGTCCCCATCCGGTAGCCGTGTATCGCGATCAGCCAGGGACGCGGGCCGTCCTCATGGCGCAGCATCCACGCGTCCATATGCCGAGGCGCCAAATGGGCGCCGTAGCGCGATGCGCCGGGCAACTCGTCATGCGCCCGGAATGCGCTGGTCCACCGCAGATGCGTGAAGGGATGGCCGAAGACCTGCCGTTGGCGCGTCGTCACCTCCTGCGGCGTCTCCGGCGCGGCGTGATACTGCGCGGGGTTCATGACCCAGCCCTGCGCCTGCATGACCGTATCGGCTTCCAGCATCTCCTGTGCGATGCGCTGGGCGTTGCGCGGCCCCGGAATCTGCGCGGTGGCGACGAAATAGCCGAGCAGCGCATTATCCAAAGCCACTTTTGCGGCGAGCCGCGGCTCGGGCTCCGCCAGGGGGATCCCGGCCACCGGAGCCTGCTCGACAATGGCCAGCCAGCCGGATGTCACGAAAATCACCACGGCGAGCACCAGCAGCAGCCAGCCGCCCCAGCCCGCCGCGAAACCGAGAATTGGCAGCAGTAGCACGCCGACCACGGCGAACGAGGCCATCATCTGATGTGGACGTGCATCGCCGGGATGCAACCAGGCCATGATCGAAGCGGCCACCAGCGCCAAGCCGATCGGCAACAGCACCACGCCGCCCCAAACCGCCGCATGCAGCGCCAGCCAGCACCACACCAGTGCCGCCATCACCGCCGGTAAGGCGCGCCACTGTCTTGCTCGGTGTATCAGCACCTGATCCACACCGACCTCAGCTGGGTGAAAACAGGCGGACGACCAGTCCGATCGAGGCCAGCCATAAGGCCAGCCCCGCCCAGTGCCATGGACGCTTGCGATACTGCCCGACCACGGCCAGCGCAGCGCCTGCCGTTGTCACCGTGAAGATGACGGTCGTGGTGACGAGAAATCCCAGCTCCTCGCCCAGTTGCGGCTCCCGGTCGAGGTATACGACATAAATCAGGCAGACCACGGCCAACACGGTCGCCAACACGGCGGCCAGCGCCATGACGGCGCAGTTCAGGTAGAACAGATAGCGCATGAGCGTTTTTTGATCAGGGTTTCTTGGGTGGAGCGCGCCGCACGGAACGGCTGGCGCCGACAACACGACGCGCGATCTTCGGTTGTATCAACGCAACGCGCACCAGCGTGGTCGCCAAACCCTGCATGATCTTGTCGCGATAGCGGAACACGTTACCGACCAGCTTCAGCGGACGCTCACGCATGACCACCAGCTCGTCCTCCGGTTCTTCGCCGTATCGCACGGTGAAGCTCATTCGGATGTCGAGCCGTTCGGGGTTTCGTTGTGGCTTGGTTCGTGCCATGACAGCCTGATTAGACTGCATCAGCCCAAAAGATTCGAGCCATGACCGTTCTTTCCGACCCCGCCCACCGCCTCGTCGTCTTCGCCCATGGCATGGAGAGCGGCCCTTGGGGCACGAAAATCCTGGCGCTGGCCGACGTTGCCAAGCGTATGGGCTTCGCGGTCGACAGTCCCGACTACAGCCATACAAAAGACCCGCATGCGCGCGTCGCGCAGCTGCTCAAGCAGAATCCGCAGTCGGATTGCCTGGTGCTGGCAGGCTCATCCATGGGCGGGTATGTGAGCGCGCAGGCCTGCGCCGGGCTAAAGCCCGCCGGCCTGTTCCTGCTGGCCCCGGCGCTTTACTACCCTGGATTCGAGGAGGAACCAGCGGACATCCCGCCAATTTGTACCGTGGTCCACGGCTGGCAGGATACGGTCATCCCGCCTGCCTCAGCGCTGCGCTTTGCGCAAACCCACCCGGCCGAATTGCACCTGCTGGACGACGAGCACCGACTGATCGACTCGTTACCGCTTATCGAGGCACTGTTCGAGCGATTTCTCGCACGGGTAGTGGCCGGTCGCTAGCCCGGATCAACAGCAACAAACCCATTGGCGAACTCGGCCGGCATGCGGCGAGCCCGTCCGGTTTGCAGATCAACACAGGCCCATAGCGTCGTGCCGCGCAGCACCGTGGCGCCGTCTGCGGCGCGCACGATCTGATACGCGCGTTCCATGGTCACACGGCCGGGATTGTCGGTGATCCAGGTCGCCACATGCAGCTCGTCATCGACAAACGTGGCGCGCAGGTAGTCCAGCGTGTGCCGCCGCGCGACAAACCCCGCGTTGATGCGCTGGTACAGCTCCCAGCCCAGACCCAGATGCACCGAATGCGCCCAGGCCACGGCCTCAAGCCACCCGAGATAGACCACGTTGTTGGTATGCCCCAGCCGGTCAATGTCGCCCGGTTGCACCGTTCGAACCTCGGTGTAGGGCGACGGCACGTCAAAGACGACCGCCGGGTATGCGTTCGCACTGTTCATGGCCTGGAGTATACGGGGTGCGTATGAGCCTCCGGTTGAGACTGCGGCACCAGAACTCTATAATTAGGACCAATTAGGTCCTCTTTTATTCATCGACCTGCGCAGAGGTTCTCGGCCCATGCTCCGACTCGCCAAGCTCACCGACTACGGCACGGTCATCATGACCACGCTGGCGCAAAGCGACACGCGCCGCAGCGCCACCGATCTCGCCGCGGCAACGACTCTGCCGGCCGACGCCGCGCGCAAGGTGCTCAAGGACTTGGCACGGGCCGGGCTCGTGCAATCGGAACGCGGCGCACATGGCGGCTATGCGCTCGCACGTCCGGCGACAGACATCTCCGTTACCCAGATCATCGAGGCGATCGAAGGGCCGATCGCGCTAACCGAATGCTCGATTCATGACCATCGTTGCGACATCGAGCAATCCTGCGGCACCCGTGGCAACTGGCATCTGATCAACCGCGCCGTGCGCATGGCGCTGAATCAGGTGTCGCTGGCCGATTTGGCGATGCCCGGCTCCGGCCGCATAGCCGCCCTGGCCCGCCGCTTCGCCCCGCCCACGTCGGTCAGCATTCCGGCCGACTCCATTCAACGCACAAGCTGACCTGTTATGGCGACCAGTACTGAAGAAATCCGCGATTGGATCAAGACCCGCAAATACGAGGCGGGCTTTGTCACCGATCTGGAATCCGACACGCTCCCGCCGGGACTGGACGAAGAAGTCATTCGCTTCATCTCGGCCAAGAAGAATGAGCCGGAGTGGCTGCTGGAATGGCGATTGAATGCCTACAAGGTCTGGCAGGACCGCCTTGAGCCGCAGTGGGCGCATCTCAATATCCCCGACATCGACTACCGGGCGATCTCCTACTACTCGGCGCCGAAGTCCATGGCGGACATGCCGAAGTCGCTGGACGAGGTAGACCCGAAGCTGCTGGAAACCTACGAAAAGCTGGGCATTCCGCTGGAAGAACAGAAGCGGCTGGCCGGCGTCGCGATGGACTACGTATTCGACAGCGTGTCGGTGCACACGACCTTCCGCGAAAAGTTGGCCAACGCCGGGGTGATTTTCTGCTCGATCTCCGAGGCGGTGCAGTCCCATCCCGAACTGGTCCGCAAGTACCTCGGCACCGTGGTGCCCGCCCGCGACAACTTCTTCGCCGGGTTGAATGCGGCCGTGTTCACCGACGGGAGCTTCGTCTACATCCCCAAGGGCGTGAAATGCCCGATGGAGTTGTCGACCTATTTCCGCATCAATGAAATGAACACCGGGCAGTTTGAGCGCACCCTGATCATCGCGGAGGAAGGCAGCGAGGTGTCGTACCTGGAGGGCTGCACCGCACCGCAGCGCGATGAGAACCAGTTGCATGCCGCCGTGGTGGAGTTGGTGGCGCTGGATAACGCCAAGATCAAGTACTCGACCGTGCAGAACTGGTATCCCGGCGACGAAGACGGCCGTGGCGGCATCTACAACTTTGTGACCAAGCGCGGCGACTGCCGCGGGCGCAATGCCCACATTGCCTGGACGCAGGTGGAAACCGGCTCGGCGATTACCTGGAAGTACCCCTCCTGCGTGCTGCGTGGCGACAATTCCATCGGCGAGTTCTACTCGGTGGCGGTGACCAACAACCACCAGCAAGCCGATACCGGCACCAAGATGATCCACCTGGGCAAGAACACCCGCTCGACGATCGTCTCCAAGGGGATTGCCGCGGGCCAATCGGATCAGTCCTATCGCGGGCTGGTGCGCATCAGCCCCAAGGCCGAAGGCGCACGCAATCACACGCAATGCGATTCGCTGCTCATCGGCCCGAACTGCGGCGCTCACACGTTTCCGTACACCGAAGTCCGGCATCCATCGGCGATTCTTGAACACGAAGCGACCACCTCGCGCATCGGCGAGGATCAGCTCTTCTACTGCCGTTCACGCGGCATGTCGGAGGAAGACGCCGTGTCGATGATCGTCAACGGCTTCTGCAAGGACGTCTTCCGCGAGCTGCCCATGGAATTCGCCGTCGAAGCCGGCAAGTTGCTGGCCGTCACGCTGGAAGGCGCCGTCGGCTAAGCCATTCACCTCATTCATCTCTATAACGGTTTCATCCATGCTTGAAATCAAGAACCTACATGCCAGCGTCGACGACAAGGCGATTCTCAAGGGCATCGACCTGACCATTGGTGCCGGCGAGATTCACGCCGTCATGGGTCCGAACGGCTCGGGCAAATCCACCTTGGGTGGCGTGTTGTCCGGTCGGCCGGGTTACGTGATCACCGAAGGTTCGGTGCACTTCAATGGCAAGGATTTGCTGGAGATGGAGCCTGAAGAGCGCGCCGTCGCCGGCCTGTTCCTGGGCTTTCAGTATCCGGTGGAGATCCCCGGCGTTTCGAATGCCTACTTCATGAAGGCCGCCGTCAATGCCTGGCGCGTGGCGCGTGGCGAACCCGAGATCGACGCCATGGGCTTTCTGGCGGATATCCGTAAGGCCATGGAGGCGCTGGAACTGCCGACTGACATGATCCATCGCGGTGTCAACGAAGGCTTTTCCGGCGGTGAGAAAAAGCGCAACGAAATCGTCCAGATGCAACTGCTCAAGCCGAAGTTGTCGATTCTCGACGAGACCGATTCCGGCCTGGACATCGATGCGCTGAAGCTGGTCAGCAACGGCATTAACGCCTTGCGCAGCGCCGAGCGTTCCTTTGTGCTGATCACCCACTATCAGCGTCTGCTCGACTACGTGCAGCCTGATCATGTGCATGTACTTGCAGGCGGCCGCATCGTGCGATCCGGTGGCGAAGAACTGGCCCGCGAACTCGAAGAACGTGGCTATGGCTGGGTCACGGGTGAGGCAGCGTGAACTCGGTTGCCCTAGACACGCTTGAGAACGTCTTCGAGTCCGGTGCCTGGCCCAGCCGCGAACGCGACTGGCGTGCGCAGGCCCTCGCCAAGCTGCAGCACGAAGGGTTTCCGACCAAGCGTCAGGAAGCCTGGAAGTACACCGACCTGTCGGATCTGGACGAAACCCCATGGACGACGGCGACCGTCAGCGAGGACGCCGTGCCCGACGTCGCGCTGCTGCCAGACACCGACCGGGTGGTTTACATCAACGGTATTTTCGACGCCGCGCGCTCGAATCTTGGTGAACTGCCCGCCGGGGTTGAGCTGAATCCGGAAAAGCTGACGGCGCCCGCGCAGTCACCGGTCGACGCCATGTCGGGCCTGAACATCGCGCTGGCGCGTCACGGCCTGTATCTGCACGTACCTGCTGGCGTGGCGCTGCCCCGGCCGCTGGAAATCGTGAATCTGACCAGCGATGGCGCCGGTGGCGGCATGCATCACCTGCGCCACCAGATCGTGCTGGAACAAGGCGCGTCGGCCACATTGCTCGACCAGTCCTTATCGCATGAGGCCGCGGCACTCTCGACGCAGGGCTGGAGCATCGAGCTCGCAGCCGATGCCGCATTGAATTTCACCCGCCTGCAGGACACCGCCCAAACCCACAAGGCGGTCGACCGTTTGCACGCGACCGTTGCCGATGGCGGTGAGCTGGTCGCCAATCTGCTGGAGCTGGGCGCCCGCCCCGGCCGGCTGGACCTGCATGTCACGCTGGACGGAGAACGCGCCAGCGCGCAGGTCAATTCCATGCTCTATGCGATCGGAAAATCCCACGTGGATCACCAGATTCGCATCGACCACCGCGCACCGAACTGCGTGAGCCGGACCCAGGGCCGCGCGCTTGCCCAGGATCGCGGCCGGGTGGTGCTGGATGCTCTCGTCCATGTGGCCAAGGGCGCGGACGGCACCGATTCGGAACAGCAACTGGCGAGCCTGTTGCTGACGCCGGGCGCCGAGGCGAACGTGAAGCCGGAGCTGGAAATCTACGCCGACGACGTCGCCTGCGCCCACGGTTCGACCATCGGCCGGCTTGATGATGACGCGGAATTCTACCTGCGCTCGCGTGGGCTCTCACGCGACGAGGCGCGCGCATTGTTAACGCAAAGCTTCGTGCGTCCGGCATTGCGGCAGATTCCGGCGGCGTTTCGCGCCACCGTCAAGCGCCACCTGGAAACTCGCCTCCCCGGCGCCGCAGCGATGGAGAATTTCGCATGAGCGCCGCCGAAGCAGCGACCAGCACCTTGTTCGATGTGGACGCCATCCGCCGGGCGTTCCCGATTCTCGATCAGCAGGTACGGGGCCGCCGCCTTGCCTATCTCGACAACGCCGCGACCACGCAGAAGCCACAGGTCGTGCTCGACGCCCTCGTCCGCTACTACCAGCACGACAACGCCAACGTGCACCGCGGCCTGCATACCTTGGCCGAACGCGCGACCGAACAATACGAGTCCGCGCGGGACCGTCTCGCCGAGTTCGTCAATGCCCGTGATCGCAGCGAAGTCATCTGGACACGCGGCACGACCGAAGCCATTAATCTCGTCGCCCAGTGTTTCGCCCAGTCGGAGCTCAAAGCCGGCGACGCGGTGCTGATTAGCGAGTTGGAACACCACTCGAATATCGTGCCCTGGCAGCTCGCCTGCGAGCGGTCTGGCGCGACGCTGCGCTGGATCCCGCTGCGCGACGATGGAACGCTGGACCTGAGTGATCTGGATGCGCTGCTTCAGGGGGTCCGCCTCGTGTCGGTCGCCGCATGCTCCAACGCGCTCGGCACCATGCATCCGGTTCGCGAGATCGCCGATGCCGCGCATGCGGTCGGCGCGGCCGTCCTCGTCGATGCTGCGCAGGCGACCGTGCACCAACGCATGGATGTGCAGGCCTGGGACGCCGATTTTGTGGCCATGTCCGGGCACAAGGCTTATGGGCCGACGGGCATCGGCGCACTGATTGCACGCAGGTCGTGGCTGGAGCGTCTGCAGCCCTGGCACGGCGGCGGCGAGATGATCGAGACCGTGACGCTGGAAGGCAGCACCTGGAACGAGGTGCCCTACAAGTTTGAAGCCGGCACGCCGAACATCGCCGGAGCGATCGGCATGGCCGCCGCGCTCGACTGGTTCGACGGCCTGGATCACGCCGCGTTGCTCAAACACGAACAGGCCTTGCTGGCGGCGACGGTCGCGGGGCTAGGAAGCATCCATGGCTTGCGGTTCATCGGCACCGCCCCGGTCAAGGCGCCCATCGTGTCCTTTGTCATCGATGGCGTGCATCCGCAGGATCTGGCGACACTCATCGATCAATCCGGTGTGGCCGTACGCACCGGCCACCATTGCGCCATGCCGACGATGACGCGATTCGGAATTCCCGGCACGGTGCGTGCCTCAATGGCTTGCTACAACTCCTTTCAAGACATTCAACAACTTATAGACGCAACTGAAACTGCGGCTGAAATTCTGAGCTAGCGCGTCATCTAACGGCTCGCCGCGACTCAAGTTTGTTGGAATCTGGGCGTTAGCCACCTACACTCGGTCATTCTGCCAGTTTGCCGAATTGTGGGGCCTCGTTGGCGAATGTGACACACGACTCGAACCGGACGCGTTCGCGCCACCCATGGTGGAGCGGATTGCAATTCCAGTTGATCGCAGTGGCCTTTGTGCTGCTGTTGTTGCTGGTCGCCGCCGCGGTCTGGCTCAGTGATCAACTCGTCCGCTCCCAGCTGATCTCCGAAGCGGAGGAAGCCGCCGTAGCCCGGACTTCGGCCACCGAATCGTCATTGTCACGCTCTTTGCGGGACGCGCCGGCTCTCGCCCGCCCACTGGCGATCGCGCTGGAGCAGTCCATACGCGACGAGACGACAATCAGCCGTCTTGGCGTGGGACTCCTGGAGTCCGCCGCCCGATCCTCCGATGGACTTATCGTCGGGCTGGCGCTGTGGCCTGCTCCCAACAGCTTCGCGCGAAACCGCGAACGCGCCGCCTTTCAGTGGCAGATGACGCCCGACGGCATCACCCGCCGTGACGATTTCAATGACAGCGCGCGCATTCCTTACCAGGGCGAACTCTGGTACACGCTGGCGCAATACGCGCCCGCCGGCCAATGCGCGTGGACAGGCCGTCGCACCGATCTGCTGCTCAACCAGGCTGTCGTCACCTGCGCGGTGCCGGTGCGTCAGGACGGACGCTATCTCGGAGCGGTCTCCGTCGACTATTCGGTGAGTGGCTTGCAAACCGCCTTGCAGCAGTCACTACAAACCGAGCGCGGCTATGCCCTGCTCTCCGACGCCAGCGGGCGCCTGCTCGCGGTGAGCGACCAGCTGCAGGCGCAGGCATCCAACGCCGACAATCTGGCCGAGCTGGGACAAGGCATGACTGGCCTGGCACCGCTCGCCCTGGCCCTACACCGCGCTGAAGAGCGGCGGGTCCGGCGGTCGATCGATCTGGATCGGTATCAGGCCGAAACCGTATCGGCGTTGCGCGATGCCACCCGGGACCTGGGCCGAGCCGAAGCCGAATCGCTGCTGGCCGTTCTGTGGACTCGCGGACAGCAAGCTGGCGAGTGGTCACGCGTCACCCTGCCGCCCGAATCCGCCCTCGGCGAAAACAGCTTTGCCCGATTCGGCACCGTGGGCGAGACCGGTTGGCGCTTGATCGTCATCGAAAACGCCAGCGAAGAAATTGCCGGGGCCAACTACATCGTGACGCAGACCATGGTCGTCACCGTGGGCCTGGTCATCATCGCCATGATTCTGCTGATCGGCCTGATCCGCCTGCGCGTTCTTACGCCCATCCGGCGCATGATCGCAGCCCTGCAACAGTCGGACAGCGTGGACGACGCGCTGAATGTCACGCTGGACGAAGCCGCCCGCAACGAGGTTGGCGAGCTCGCCGCGTGGCTGAACCAGCGATCGCGCCTGGTCGCCGAGATCGCGCAACAGGCACAGGCGGTCAATACCCAGCTGGTGCTGGAGGTCGGCGAGCGAAAGACGGCCGTCGAGAACCTGACGGCCACCCGAGAGCGCGCGGAAATGACGCTCAAGTGCATCGCCGACGGTGTGATCACCACGAATCGTCAGGGCCAGGTCGACTACATCAACCCGGTGGCGGAAACCCTGATCGGCCGATCCAATCAGGAGGTCAAGGGATGGCAGGCCACCCGGGTTCTGCAGCTATCGCATCTCAATGGCGCCGCGTATGAAGACGACGTCGTTGAACGCGCGCTCGTCGGCGGACAGCGCCTGCGTCTGACCGATATGGTGGTACGCGACGCCGCCGGCGGCCAAAGCCATGCGGCGCTGACAGTTGCACCCGTACGCGGTCGGGGCAGCGAAATCATCGGCGCTGTGGTGGCGATTCACGAAAATCTGCAGACCGGCACCGACGAGGTGAAGCCCGCTGCGGATTTGTCGCGCGATGCTCTGACCGGGCTGTTCTCACGCTCGGCGTTCGACGACGACATCTCCGGATTGATCGAGCAACAGGCCTCCGATGGCGGACGCCACGCCATCATTCTGGTCGACATCGATCAAATGCGGCGTATCAATGCCATTCACGGTGAAAATGCCGGATCGGAGCTGCTGCGGCATCTCGCCCATGTCTACACCGACGAAGTCGGCCGCGCCGGACGCGTGTATCGGCTGGGCGGCGACAAGCTGATTGTGCTGCTGCGCGATGCGACTCTGGACGCGACCGAGGCGCAGGCCGATGCCATCCGGCGCGCGGTGACACGTTCGCCCTTCCGCTGGGAAGGCCAGAACGTTAGCGTCGAGTTCAGTATGGGCCTGGTCAAGGTCGATCCCGGTGCTGGCACGTCCATGGAGTTGCTGCGCCGCGCGGAAAGCGCCGTGCAATCCGCCAAAGCCGTCGGCGGCAACGTCATCCGTCGCTATCGGGTCGAAGACCGATCCGCCACCGCCAACAGTTCCGACGCGTTATGGATTGAACGGCTACGCACCGGATTGGACCAACAGCTATTCCATCTGCTTTCGCAGGAGATCTCACCGCTGGCGCATGGCCTGCCGTCCGGGGTGGAGGTCCACGTTTCGCTGGAAGATGAGGAGGGGTTCTGGGCATCCCCGACAGCATTTATGCCCGCTGCCGCCCGAGCTGGCATGGCATCCGAGATCGACCGCTACGTATTGCATCATCTGCTGGAACACGTCGCGGAACAGGGCGTGGTTGACGGTAATCAGTTCTATGCGCTGAATCTGTCCACCGCGTCACTGAGGGATCCGAAGTTCCTCGATTTTGTGCTCCAGGAGCTCGATGGAGCTGCGCTTCCCGCCAGCCGCATTTGCTTCGAGATCGACGAGAGTGCGGCGATTCGCCACCGGGTCGAAACCCATGAACTGCTCTCGGCGCTTCGGCCCATCGGCTGCCGCTTCGTGCTGGATAACTTCCACTCCGGCCTAGACGGCGCGGAGTTGCTGAAAGCGCTGCGCTTCGACTTCGTCAAACTCGATCAGTCGCTATCGCATCGCGCCGCCGGTGAACGGGTGGACCGTGTCGCGCTTGAGTCGGTGATCCGCGTGCTACGCGAACTCAAGGCCAAGGTCATTGCCGGCAAGGTGGACAACCCTGCCGCACAGGAACCGCTGATGGAACTCGGCGTCGACTACATCCAGGGCTTTGTCGTTGGCCGACCTGTCCCGCTGCAATTCCACTTCGAGCAAAGCCACCAATTGGCAAACGACAGCTAAGAGCAGCCCATCAACCGGCTCAACCTGCTGCGCCTAGTCAGCCCGCCACTCCTCGATGACCAGCTGGGCGTTAACGTATCCGCGAAACTCATTGGCCTCCAAGCGGTACAACGCCCTCACCGACTGCGCTTCGATCGGCTCCTGATTGAACGCGATCGCGCCGATCTCCATGCCAGGCGCAGCGGCCAGCTTCGCCTTGACGTGCCGCTCACCGACAATGCGTTGATCGAGCACCTGGAACTGCCCTTCAAACAATGGCGCTTCGAAACCCTGCCCCCACGGACCTGCGGCTTCCAGCGCCGTCGCCGTCTCCAGGTCCAGTTCCAAGGCTGATAACGACCCGTCTGTCAGCCGGATATCCGCCAGTTGCTCATCGCTCAGGTGGCGCCGTGCTACGGCATCAAAAGCCAGGCGAAAGGCCTCGAGCCGGTCGATTGCAAGACTGAGCCCCGCCGCCATCGCATGGCCACCGAACTTTCCGATCAGACCCGGCGTCAGGCTGTCGATCTCCGCGAGCGCGTCACGCATGTGAAACCCGGGTATCGACCGCGCCGAACCCTTGAGCGTCCCGGCTTCCGATGCCGCCGGTGCGAAGGCGACGACGGGCCGGTGACGCGCCTCCTTGACCTTGGAGGCGACCAGGCCCACGACACCTTCATGCCAGTCTGCCTGCATGACGACCAGGCCCACCTGATCGGAATCGCGTCCAACCGACTCCAGCTCGGCCAGCGCATCGGCATGCATCCCATCCTGAATCTGCCGACGTTCTCGGTTTAGCGCGTCCAGCTGGGCGGCCAGTGTCCTCGCTTCGTGAGGGTCGTCCGACAGCAAACAACGAATGCCGACGCTCATGTCATCGAGCCGACCCGCCGCATTCAGTCGCGGTCCCACGGCGAACGCGAGATCCTGGGCAGTGGCGCGCGTATAGTCCCGCCCGGCCAGGTCCAGCAACGCGAGGATGCCCGGCGCCGCGCGACCCGCACGCACCCGGCGCAGGCCCTGTTCGATGAGGATCCGGTTGTTGTAGTCCAGCGTCACGACATCAGCCACGGTACCCAGCGCGACCAGATCCAGATAGGTCGCAAGATTCGGCAAGTCGTCCGTGCGTCCGCGGTCCTGCAACGCCCTGCGAACGGCGGAAAGCAGATAAAACGCCACGCCGACACCGCATAGCGCCTTGCTGGGAAAGGCGCAGCCGGGCTGGTTGGGATTGACGATGGCATCCGCAGCCGGCAGCGACACCGGAGCCAGATGATGATCGGTGACCACCACCCGCATGCCCTGCGCCCGCGCCGCATCGACCCCGGCATGGCTGGAAATGCCGTTATCCACGGTAATGAGAAGCTGGGGCGCGAACTCCGCCATGTCCGCGACAAGCTGCGGTGACAAGCCGTAGCCGTAGCGAAACCGGTCAGGCACGAAACTCCGGACGTCGGCAGCCCCCAATGCAAGTAATGCCCGCACACAAAGCGCGCTGGCCGTGGCGCCGTCCGCGTCGAAATCACCCGCAATGGCAATCCGGTGCCCGGCGGTAATGGCGTCAGCCACATGGCCGGCCGCTGCATCCAGCCCTTTCAGGCTGGACGGCCGCAATAGATACTTTAGCTGGAGATCGGCTTCCTGCGCCCGCTGCATCCCGCGCGTGGCGTACACGCGCCTCACCACCGGGTGCAGATTCCGCGGCAGGTGCTCATCGCTGACGACAGGCCTGGCCTGCCAGAGTGATCCGTTCAAGCGTCCAGTGATGCGCCCAGCGCCTGCTCGACGGCGCCTAACGTGGCGTCAATCGTCTGGCTGGCACCGGCCACATGTTCGGCGGCGATGTCCGGGTCTTTGAGTCCATGTCCGGTGAGCGTGCATACGACTGTGCTCCCGGCTGCGATCCGGCCTGACTCGATATCACGCAGGGCGCCGGCCAGCGATGCCGCGGACGCGGGCTCGCAGAACACGCCTTCTTCGCGCGCGAGCCGAGCCTGGGTGGCGAGAATCTCCTCGTCGGTCAGTTCGTCGAACCAGCCGGCGGATTCGCGCTGAACCACATGCGCTGCATCCCAGCTCTGCGGATTGCCGATCCGAATTGCCGTGGCCACGGTATCCGGCTGCGCCACAGGGGCGCCGCGCATGAATGGTGCCGATCCCGTGGCTTGATACCCCACCATCACGGGACGCCGGTCGGTCATCGCGGCTGGCGCGTGCTTGCTGCGTTCGTCGCGAAAGCTCGTGGCCGCAGTCGCCTGCCCGGCGGCCTCGCTGTAACCAATCCAGTGCGCGGTGATGTTGCCCGCGTTGCCAACCGGCAGGCAATGGACATCCGGAGCCTGGCCCAGCGCTTCCACGATTTCGAACGCGGCCGTCTTCTGACCCTGCAAACGATAAGGATTGACCGAGTTGACCAGCGTGACCGGCAGCTGTTCGGCCACCGCCTTCACCAGCGACATGCCGTCGTCAAAGTTGCCCCGAATCTGCAGAATTTTGGCACCGTGCATCACGGCCTGCGCCAGCTTGCCGCGGGCGATCTTGCCTTCGGGAATCAACACGAAGGCCTGCATGCCGGCGCGGGCCGCATATGCCGCCGCCGCAGCGGAGGTGTTTCCGGTGGATGCACAGATCACGGCCTTGGCCCCCAGCTCGGCCGCCCGGGTCACTGCCATGGTCATGCCACGGTCCTTGAAACTGCCGGTGGGATTCAGCCCCTCGAACTTCACGTAGACCTGACAGGGATGACCCAGACGCTGGAGTGGAATCAGCGGGGTGTTGCCTTCGCCCAGTGTGACAGCCGGGGTGTCGTCGGCAACGGGGAGCCGATCGCGATAACGGTCGATCAGGCCCAGGGGAATGCTCTTACTCATCAAAATGCTCCACGCGGATGCGGTGGACGGTGTCTGAAACGGCAGATAAGGCCTCGATCTGGGCGCAGGCTGCCGCGGCGACGCGCTCCGGGACGGGCTGCGTCAGGATAATGACCGTCGTGGTACTCACCGGTGACGGCAACTCCTTCTGCACGATGGCCTCGATGCTGATGGCATGTTCGGCCAAGGCGCCGGAAATCGCGTTGAGGACACCCGGCGTATCCGCCACGCGCAGGCGCAGATAATGCGCCGACACGGCATCGTCAATCGACAACGGCCTCGGTGGGTTTGGCAGCGCTTCAGACTGCCCCAGCGCAGGCATTTTCACGCCTGTGCTGTTGCGCGCCAGATCGACCACATCGGCCAGAACGGCCGAGGCGGTGGCCTCCGCGCCCGCGCCCGGACCGAAATAGCCCGTGGGCGATGCGGCATCGGCGCGCACGACCACGGCGTTGAGCACGCCATTGACGTTTGCGAGCAGGTCCTTCTCCGGCACCAGAGTCGGGTGTACACGCAGTTCCACGCCCTTGGATTGCCGGCGTGCGATCGCTAGCGGCTTGATGCGGTAGCCCAATTCCCTGGCGTAAGTCAGATCCTCCGCGGTGACGGAGCCGATCCCATCGGTGGTCACCTGATCGAAGGACAGCGGAATTCCGAAGGCGATCGACGCCAGAATGGTCAGCTTGTGTGCAGCATCGATCCCGCCAACATCAAAGGTCGGATCTGCCTCGGCGTAACCTAGCCGCTGGGCATCTGCCAGCACCGTGTCGAAAGCGGCGCCGGTCTGCGACATCTCGGTGAGGATGTAATTGCAGGTGCCGTTGATGATGCCCGCGATACTATGAATCTTGTTGGCGGTCAGCCCTTCGCGTAGCGCCTTGATCAGCGGAATGCCACCGGCCACGGCCGCTTCATACGAGACCGTCGTCCCCTGCGCCTTGGCCTGCTCGAACAGGGTTTGTCCATGCAATGCAATCAGCGCCTTGTTCGCGGTCACGACGGGCTTGCCCGCTCGAATCGCACGCTCCACCGCCGTCTTCGCAGCATCGGTGCCGCCCATCAGTTCCAATACGACGTCGACATCCGGATCGTCGATCACCTCATCGATACTCGTCGTGAGCCGCACATCCTCCGCGCCGGGACGCGCCTTCGCGGCATCGCGAACGGCGGCAGCCACGACGCGAATGCGCAGTCCGGCACGATTGGCGATCGCATCCCCGTTGCGCTCCAGCAGCGTCAACACGCCGCCGCCCACCGTGCCCAGACCCAGCAGGCCCAGTTTCAACTCGTTCATTAAATGGATCCTGTTCCGTCGCGGAGCAATTTCCTGACGCCGCGGACGGCTTGTCGTGTTCGATGTTCGTTCTCGATCAGGCCAAACCGGACATGCTCGTCGCCGTGGTGCCCGAAACCGATGCCAGGCGAGACCGCGACCTTGGCCTCGGTGAGCAGCAGCTTGGAGAACTCCAGCGAACCGAGATGGCGATAGGCCTCGGGAATCTGCCCCCAGACGAACATGGTCGCCTTGGGTCGATCGACAACCCAGCCGGCGCTGGCGAGGCCGTCACAAAGCACATCCCGGCGTGATCGATAGGTTTCGCGTATTTCGGCCACGCAGTCCTGTGGCCCATTGAGAGCTGCGATCGCCGCCACCTGAATGGGCGTGAACATGCCGTAGTCCAGGTAGGACTTCATGCGGCCCAGCGCCGCGATCAACTGCGGATTGCCGCACATGAATCCGACGCGCCAGCCCGGCATGTTGTACGTCTTGGACAGCGAGTACGACTCCACCGCCACGTCCTTTGCGCCGGGCACCTGGAGGATGGACGGCGCCTCGTATCCGTCGTAGCACAGCTCGGCGTAGGCCAGATCCTGAACAATCCACAAATCGAACTCCCGTGCGATCGCGACCACGCGCTCGAAGAACGCGAGGTCCACGCACATCGCCGTGGGGTTTGCCGGGAAGTTCAGCAGCATCATCTTTGGCGCAGGCCAGGATTCGCGCAGCGCCTTTTCGAGCTCGGTGAAAAACTCCTCCGTGTCATTCGACAAATGCACGTGACGCACGTCGGCACCAGCAATCACCACACCGTAGGGGTGGATGGGGTACGCGGGATTCGGCACGAGCACGATGTCACCGGGGCCCAGGCAGGCCAGGGCCAGATGCGCGAGCCCTTCCTTGGATCCAATGGTGACAATGGCCTCGGATTCCGGATCGAGCTCGACATCAAAACGACGCAGATACCAGTCGCAAATCGCCTGACGCAAACGGGGGATGCCCCGCGATACCGAATAGCGATGCGTGTCGCCACGCTGCGCGGCCTCCGTCAGCTTGTCGACAATATGCTGCGGCGTTGGGCGATCCGGATTGCCCATGCCGAAATCGATGATGTCCTCACCCCGGGCTCGCGCTTCTTGCTTGAGCTGGCCAACGATGTTGAAAACGTAGGGGGGGAGGCGCTCGATGCGCTGGAAGTGATCCTTCACGGCCGGGCTTCGTCTATTCGTAGTCGGATTGACACCGCAGTGCGCGGTGTACAGGGCCGGGGATTGTATCGAACTGGGCGCGGAAGTCGCGTTCCTTTTGCCAGCCCGGGTGTTAGGCGCGCGGTAACAGGCCCAATGGATTGACCGGCTGGCCGTTATGGCGGATCTCGAAATGCAGCAATGGCTGCCGCGATGGGCCCAGGCCCATCTCCGCGAGCACATCGCCTTGCTCGACCCGCTGCCCTTCCTTCACCAGCAACTTGCGGTTGTGGCCGTAGGCCGACAGCTCGGCCTCGCTGTGCTTGATGATCACCAGTTGGCCGTAACCCTTCAACGCGCTACCCGCATAGACCACCGTGCCACCTGCCGATGCCCGGATCGACTCCCCAACCTGTCCGCCGATGTCGATGCCCTTGGAGCGCTCGGAATACGCGCGCAGGATGTCGCCGCGCACCGGCCACAACCACTGTCCCTTGGCGATCGCAGGCTTTGCCGGGGGACTCGCAGGCCGCGAAGGCGGTGTCGGCGTGCTGCGCGTCGGGCTGCGTGCAGGCGGTGGCGTGCGTGTTGTCGGGCTCGGTGATCGTGCCACCGTGGTGTCGGGCTGCTGCGTATTCCCGCTGGGGTACAGCCGCAACGTCTGACCCGGTTTGATCAGATAGCTGCCACCGATTCCGTTCCAGCGCGCAAGGCTGCGGTAATCCAATTGATGCCGAAACGCGATCGAATAAAGGGTGTCACCGCGACGGACCGTATAGGTCTGCCCCTGCACCCCATCTGCCGTGTTCTCCCAGCGGACGGCCGAAGCGCAGCCGCCGAGTACCAGCGTTAGGCAAACCGCCAGAACAGCAAACCGATACTGATCAATGCCAGGCACGCCCATCCAATTCCGTCGATATATCGCAAGAACCTCTGTTCAAACGTTGGCCCGGCCAGTGCTACGAGCCCGGCCACCAAGATAAACCGCCCCGCCCGGCCCACCGCGCAAGCGGCCGCGAATGGCAACAGCGGCATGGCCGCCGCGCCGGCTGCAATGGTGAACACTTTAAAGGGTATGGGCGTAAACCCTGCAACCAGCAGCGCCCAGAACCCGTATTTTGCAAACCAGTCCTGTGCGTGCTGGTAGGCGTCCCAATACCCCACATCATGCAGCAGCGGCGTCAGGGTTTCGATCAGAAAATAACCCAGCGGATAGCCAACCAATGCACCGACGACGGAGCCGAAGGTGGTCAACAGCGCCAGACGCCACCAGCGATCCCGAGCGGCCATGACCATGGGCGCGAGCAGCACGTCCACCGGAATCGGGAAGAAGACGGCCTCCGACACCGCGAAACCGAACAGCCAGCCTCGCGCGTGACGGTGTCGTGCCTTGAGCATGGTCCAGTCATACAGGCGGCGAAACATGTCGTTCTAAACTCCCCTTGCACCTGCGCACAGGCATGGTGGCCGCCAGTGCGGCCGATTGTTGAATCAGTCTCTCTCCGAGACCAGAGGCACGAAACTCACCAGACCTAGCGACTCTTCGGTCCACTCCTGACCCTGCCGTGAGAACCGGACCAGCTCCTGGCGGCCTGACGGACCCACCGGCATGACCAGCACCCCGCCCGGCGCCAACTGTTCGCGCAGGGCCTCGGGAACCTGCGCTCCGCCGGCCGTGACCACTATGCGCTCGAACGGGCCGAGCTGCGGCCATCCCCAGGACCCATCGGACTGCCGCAGACGGACGTTGTGATAACCCAGCTCGCGCAGAAGCCGCCCGGCGCGCTGGTATAGCGGCCGGATGCGCTCGACGGTCAGCACCTCGTCGATCAGCTCGGCCAGCACTGCTGCCTGGTAGCCGCTGCCGGTACCGACCTCCAGCACGCGGTCGAAGGGTCCAGGCTCCAGCAATGCCTCGGTCATCCGGGCCACGATCAGTGGCTGTGAAATGGTCTGACCATGGCCGATCGGCAACGCCGTATCGCGATAGGCCATGTTGGCCAAGGCTTCATCAACAAACCGGTGGCGCTGCACCGCGCCAATCGCCCGCAGCACGCGTTCGTCGCGAATGCCTTCTTCGTATAAACGGTCCGCCAGGCGTTTGCGGTTGCGCTCCGAGGTCATGCCCAGTCCCCGCGCATGGGGGTGTCGTAGTCCGACCATGACTCAGGTGTGCAGCGACGGCAGCCAGCGGCCTAGCGGCTCGATGGCTTCGTGGCGCGTCAGGTCAACCTGAATCGGGGTGACGGCGGCATAGCCGCGCGAAATTGCGTCGAAATCGGTCCCTGGCCCGGCATCGAGCTCCGGTCCGGTCGGCCCGATCCAGAAAATCTCCCGTCCCTTGGGATCATGGTCCCGGATCACGGGTTCGGCCTTGTGGCGATTGCCCAAGCGCGTATTGAGCACGCCTTCGAGTTCGTCAAAGGGCCTGTCGGGCACATTGACGTTGAGAATCGTGCTGTCGGCGAACGGGACTTCGCGCATGGTGTCGATCAGGCGCACGACCACCTCGGCCGCCGCGGCGTAATGCTTGGGTTCCACCGCCGTCGAAGACACGGCGATGGACGGATAACCCAGAAAACGGCCCTCCATGGCTGCGGCCACGGTGCCGGAATACAGCACGTCGTCGCCCAGATTGGCGCCAGCGTTAATGCCGGAGACCACCATATCGGGCGGATCATCCAGCAATCCGGTCAGCGCCAGATGCACGCAATCGGTTGGAGTGCCGTCGACGCAACGCGTGCCGTCGGCATGCGAATGCACGCGCAAAGGCCGCATCAAGGTCAGCGAGTTGCTGGCGCCGCTACGATTACGATCAGGCGCCACGACAGTGACGTCGGCGAATTGACGTAAACGTTCGGCGAGGCAAATCAGGCCTGGAGCCTGACAGCCGTCGTCATTGGAAACGAGGATATGCATGGTGTTCGATTCAGGCCGTGCAGAGCGTCGGCCAACGCCGGTATCTTATCGCACCATGAGTGCCAACCGGACACAGGATTCGGACGACGACGACCGCAGCCTGCTGGAATCGGCTTATGGCGGCGTCCAGCCCTTGCCGCAAACGGCGCGAGAGCGCCCGCATCGCGTCGCGCCCGACACCACGCCGCGCCAGACCGAGCTGGATCAGCAAGCGGTACTGCGCGAATCCCTGGAGGGCGACCCCGAAGCGCACGAGGAATCCGCCGAGGGCCTGAGCTACCGTGTTGCCGGACTATCGGACAGCGATTTTCGCAAGCTGCGCCGCGGCGCGTTCACATTGCAGGCCAGCATCGACCTGCATGGTCTGAACCGCGAGCAGGCGCGCGCGGCATTGCATGCATTTCTGGCCCATGCGCTGGATCGCGGATACCGCTGCGTGAAAATCATTCACGGCAAGGGGCTTCGATCAACGGCAGCGGGGCCGGTGATCAAACCCGCGGTCGCGCGCTGGTTGACGCGCCGCAAAGATGTGCTGGGTTACGCGTCCGCCAAGCCGCAGGAGGGTGGATCGGGAGCGACCGTGGTCCTGCTCAGAAAGACCCGGTAGCGCCGGGTCGACGAATGCTCAGCCGTCGCTTGGCCGCAGTTCCAGCCTGAGCTGCTCGATCAGCTGCCGGAAGCGTTCCGGTCCGGCGACGCGAGCAATCTGCAAGCCGCCCTGCAAGGCGCCCCCGAGTTGCACGGCCTTGGCTTCCGGCGGGCCTTCAAAGCGAAGCCGGCCGTCTGCTTCGCCCCGCTGCAACACGCTCACCAACCAGTGCAGGATTTGCTCCATGCATTGACGGGCTTCTTCACGCATCCCGTCCGGTATCGCCTGGAACTCGGCGCCCAGCATTCCGCTGAAGCAGATCTTGCGCCCGCCCTCATTGAGGTAGTCGAGATAAAACTCGAAATAGGCATTGAGCAGCGCCCAAGGATCGGACTCGCGCTCTTCCAGCACTTCGATCCATTCGGCCAGGCGAATGCGGAAGCGCGAGACCAACTCGATCCCGAGGTCTTCCTTGGCTGGAAAGTGATAATGGATCGCCGCGTTGCGAATCCCGAGCTGAACGGCGATGTGGTGGTACGAAAACGCGTTGTAGCCGCGCCTTTGCAACAGCTCCTCGGCCGTGTCGAGAATCGCCTCACGAGTATTACGACCAGCCCGCCGGTTCCGAGCAGTGGCTGCTTCAGTCGTCTCGCGAGCGACTTCTGCCGCTTTTGTGCTCATCCAAGCAGTCTACGAGCTTGAACTGGATTGGTGCAAATATTCGTCGGTGTCGATGCATTCTGCCACTACGGCAGTCGCGAAGCTGCCTGGGGGTAATCCGAATGAGAGCGTGAGAGAGCCGGTGTCATGCTGCAGGATGCACAGCCCGTCGGGGATGACACGTAGCGGTCGCCGCGCACCATCAACGCGCAGCGTGGCCAGCTTGTCGATCCACGCTCCGGCCTCGGACAATGCGTCGACTTCTCGAGCCTGCGCCTCGCCAACGGGGCCATCGGCAGCACGCCCAGGCAGCGGGCCGCTGGGGTGCACATCGCCCTCCCCGGCTCTTGCAGCCAGTTCAGCATCAATCGCTTCTGCAACAAACCCGCTGTTACTGCGATTCAACATGCACCATTCACCGTCGATCAGGCGGTTCCAGGTGCCGTCACGGACCCGGGCATTCAAGACCCGATTGAACAACGCAGACCGGGCCGCTGACAGGATGATGCCTGCCGGCCGCTCACGGGATTCGAACTCGTCGAGGTTGCGCCCCTGCCGACCAAAGCGCTGTGGTCCGAACGCATTGGGCACGCCTTGTTCACCGATTTCGTCGATCCGGCGCTGCAGGAGCCCCGCGTCAACCGGCGTCACCAACTCAATCGCGATACGGAACCGATTGCTGGCATGTGCGCCCCGCCGCAGCTTTCGATCGTGGCGAACCAGCTGCAGGCACTCGGCATTGTCGAGCTGATCAGACCACGCCGCGCAATCCGGCAGCTCGCGTTTGATCGGCCACGGCAAGCTGAACCATTGCGATGTCACCGCGTATCGATCCTTCATGCCGCAGTAGCCGATGTTGCGGCTGCGCGCCCCGGCCAGCCGTGCGAGCTGGCGTGCGATCTGGTCGGTGGTCCGGTCCCGCTTGCGCAGCTGGACCATCAGATGCTCGCCTTCGCCCGCAGGCTCAAACGCGAGCTCTTCGTCGACCTGAAAATCTTCAGGCGTCCGCTTGAGATGGCCGGTCGCCAACGCCGCGCCGTGGGCTTTGGCGACGCACCAGGGCGGGTCGAGTCCGATCAAAGCGGTTGTATCGTCGCGACGGCATACGCCGCGATCCCTTCTTTGCGCCCGATCGGCCCGAGCCGTTCGGTGGTGGTTGCCTTGACGTTGACCTGGCCAAGCCCAATGCCAAGTCCGTCGGCGATGCAGGCACACATCGCCGGGACATGCGGAGCGATGCGGGGCGCCTGGGCCACGATGGTTCCATCGCACTGCACCGGCGCAAAGCCTGACGCCTGAAGACGCGCTCGGACAAGCTGGAGCATGCGGTGGCCGGCCAGCCCAACCCACTCATCGCTGGTATCGGGAAACAGGCCGCCGATGTCACCCAACGCCGCCGCACCGAGCAAGGCATCGGATAGGGCGTGGATCAGGACATCGCCGTCCGAGTGCGCGATCAAGCCCTGATCGTGTTCAATCCGCACGCCGCCCAGCCAGACATGATTGCCGACACCGAAACGGTGCACGTCGTATCCGTGGCCGACGCGAATCACAAACGCCCCTGGGCGCGCAGCGACGCTTCAGCGAGCGGCAGATCATCCAGGTAGGTGACCTTGAGATTGTCACCATGGCCCTCGACACATCGGGGTCGGAATCCCGCTGCTTCCATCGCCGATGACTCATCCGTGATCAGCGCCCGGTCGCCCTGCTCCAGCGCCTGACGCAGCGCTGCGACGGGAAACACCTGTGGAGTTTGTGCTTGCCACACATCGTCGCGGGCGAGCGTGGCGCCGACCCGGCCGTCGACCACCCGCTTCAAGGTGTCTTTCGCCGGCACCGCCAGCAGCGCGCCATCACGGCTGCGACGCGCTGCACGGATCAGTCGATCAAGATCATCAACACGCAAACAAGGCCGAGCCGCATCGTGCACCAGCACCAGATCGTCATCGGCCGCCTCGCGCAGAGCGCGTAGTCCGGCCAGTACCGAATCAGCCCGGCTCGCGCCGCCTGTGGTGGTTTTCAAGATGGGATGGCTGGCAACTTCCATATCATGAAACGATCGATCGTCCGGGCCGAGGACGACGACCAGCGTTTCAAGTTCGGGATAGTCCAGCAACGGCGTGAGCGCGTGCTCAATAACCGTGCGGCGACCGAGCGGAAGATACTGCTTGGGTTGGCCGGCATCCATGCGGGCGCCCCGGCCGGCAGCCGGGACCACAGCCCACAACACTATCTCGAAACCAGCAGGTAAAACGTCTCGCCTTGCCGCACCATGCCGAGATCCGTGCGGGCCCGGCCCTCCATCGCTGCAACCCCGGACTTCAGATCGTCGACCTCAGCCTGCAACGCGGCGTTACGCGCACGCAGATGAGCGTTCTGTTCGGACATCGCTGCTATCTCGGCTTGCTGGCCACGTACGTCCGGAATGCTGCCGTCAGCAAACCACAGGCGGTACTGAAAGTACCCCAGAATGAGGAGTCCGGAGATGAGCGCCGCCTTGACCATGGCGGAACTTTAACCATTTTTGTACAAAAATGCGCTCATGCCCGGATAGGTGGCACGTGAACCCAATTCTTCCTCGATGCGAAGCAGCTGGTTGTACTTCGCCATACGGTCGGATCGGGACAGCGAGCCGGTCTTGATCTGGGTGGCGGTCGTGGCCACCGACAGGTCCGCGATCGTCGCGTCTTCGGTCTCGCCGGAGCGATGCGACACGACAGAGGCGTAACCCGCAGCCGTGGCCATGTCGATGGCCTGCAGCGTCTCGGTCAGCGTGCCGATCTGGTTGACCTTGATCAGAATCGCATTGGCGATACTGCGATCAATCCCCTCCTGCAAAATCTTGGGATTGGTCACGAACAAGTCGTCGCCCACCAACTGGACGCGCTTGCCGAGTGTTTTCGTCAGTGCGTCCCAGCCGTCCCAATCGTCTTCGGCCATGCCGTCTTCGATCGTGACGATGGGATAACGCGAGACCAGATCATCCAGGTAACCGGCGAACTCATCGGACGAAAATTTCCGGCCCTCGCCCGACAGGTTGTAGACGCCATCGGCATAAAACTCGCTCGACGCCACGTCGAGGCCGAGCAGAATGTCGGTGCCCAGCGAATAACCTGCCTTGTCCACAGCTTCAGCCAGGGCCTCCAACGCCGCCTCGTTCGAAGGCAGATTCGGTGCGAAACCGCCTTCGTCGCCGACCGCGGTGTTCATGCCGCGGCTGGACAGCACTTTCTTGAGCGCGTGGAAGATTTCGCAGCCGTAACGAATCGCTTCGGCAATCGAGCTGGCGCCCACCGGCATCAGCATGAATTCCTGAATGTCGACGTTGTTGTCGGCGTGCTCACCGCCATTGATGACATTCATCATCGGAACCGGCATGCCGGTTGCCGAATCACCACCGATGTACCGATAAAGCGGCTCGCCCTTTTCCTTCGCACCGGCATGTGCTGCCGCCATCGACACCGCGAGCAGCGCGTTGGCGCCCAGGCGCGACTTGTTCTCGGTGCCGTCGGCTTCGATCATCGCCTGGTCGAGGCCGGCCTGATCGAAGACATCCTTACCCACCAACAGCTTGGAGATTTCGCCGTTGACGTGACCAACCGCCTGGGTCACGCCCTTGCCGAGATAGCGCGACGGGTCGCCGTCGCGAAGCTCCACCGCTTCGCGAGCGCCAGTGGAGGCACCGGAAGGCACCATCGCGCGCCCGATGACACCGGAGGCCAGATGCACATCGGCCTCGACAGTGGGATTCCCGCGGGAGTCAATCACCTGGCGACCTACAATCTTCTTGATTTCAGTCATTTGATCCGTCTACTTCGTGTGAATTCTTATGTCGCGCATGGCTGCGCAGGCCAGTTGCTAGAGCTGATCTTCTGCATAAGGCCGCGACTTCACCACACGGTCCAGCGCGATCAGCGATTCCAGCAAATCCCTGGCTTGGTGCAATGGCCATGAATTGGGTCCATCGCAGAGCGCCTCGTCCGGCTTGGGATGGGTTTCCATGAACAAACCGGCAACACCGGCGCCCACGGCCGCGCGCGCCAGCACCGGAATGAACTCGCGCTGGCCGCCCGAGGCGGACCCCTGCCCGCCTGGCAGCTGCACGGAATGCGTGCAGTCGAACACCACCGGGCAACCCGTCTCGCGCATCGCCGCGAGGCCGCGCATATCGGAGACAAGGTTGTTGTAACCGAACGAGAAACCACGCTCACAAAGCATGATTTGCTCGTTGCCGGTGGTCTTGGTCTTGGCCACGACGTTGCCCATCTCCCAGGGCGACATGAACTGACCCTTCTTGAGATTGACCGGCTTGCCGGCCGCGGCCACGCGTTGGATAAAGTTGGTCTGGCGACAGAGAAAGGCCGGCGTCTGGATCACATCGACGACCGCAGCCACCTCTTCGATGGGCGTGTCCTCGTGTACGTCGGTGACCACCGGCACGCCAATCTGCGCCTGGACTTCACTGAGAATCCGTAGCCCCTCTTCAACGCCGGGTCCGCGGTAACTTGTATGCGACGACCGGTTGGCCTTGTCGAACGAGCCCTTGAAGACGTAGAGAAAACCCAGTTCCTCGGAGAGCTCCTTCAGGTGCCCGGCCACGTCCAGGCACATGCCTTCGGCCTCCAGTGTATCGGGGCCTGCGAGCAGGAACAGCGGTTGGTCGGGGCCAACCTCAACGTTGCAAAGCTTCATGCGGCCGCCTGCATTCGCTGCGCGCGCGCAGCTTCGATGAACCCAATGAACAGCGGGTGCCCATCACGCGGTGTGGAACAGAACTCCGGATGGAACTGACAGGCCAGGAACCACGGATGATCCGGCAGTTCCACGATCTCCACCAGATCGTCGAAATCGGCGACGGCAGAGACGCATAGGCCCGCAGCCTCGATGGCGTCGCGATAACGGTTGTTGAACTCGTAGCGATGCCGATGACGCTCGGCGATGGTGTCGCTCTGGTATAGACGATGGGCGAGCGTACCGGACCGGACGCTGGCGCTCTGTGCACCGAGGCGCATCGTTCCGCCCATGTCGGAATCCTCTGACCGTTGCTCGATCGTGCTGCCGTCCTTGTGCCACTCGGTCACCAGGGCGATCACCGGGTGTTCGGTCGTGCGGTGGAACTCGGTGCTGTTCGCACCGTCCAGGCCCACGACATGACGCGCATACTCGATCACCGCGACCTGCATGCCGAGGCAGATACCGAGATACGGCACCTGGTTCTCGCGGGCGTAACGCACCGCCGCGATCTTGCCTTCCGTGCCGCGTTCTCCGAAGCCACCGGGCACCAGGATTGCGTCGAAATCCTTCAGCAAGTGAACGCCTTCGGTTTCCAGGCGCTCGGAGTCGACATAGTGAATCCGCACCCGTGTCCGCGTATGCAGCCCCGCGTGATCCAGGGATTCATTCAGTGATTTGTAGGCATCTGCCAGATCGACATACTTGCCGACCATGGCGACCTGAACCTCCAGATCCTGTTCGTCCTTCATGCGGACGACACGTTCCCATTCGGACAGGTCCGCGGGCTTCACATCCAGCGCAAAACGCCGAACAACCAGCTCATCCAGCCCCTGCTCATGCAGGCCGAATGGGATCTTCATGATGTTGTCCACGTCGATCGCCGCGATCACCGCACGCTCGTGGACGTTGGTGAACAACGCAATCTTGCGGCGCTCGGTTTCCGGCAACGGGCGATCGCAACGGCAGATCAGCACGTCGGGCTGAATCCCGATCGACCGCAACTCCTTGACCGAATGCTGTGTTGGCTTGGTCTTTACCTCACCGCTGGACGCGATGTAGGGCACCAGCGTGAGGTGCATGAAGCAGGCGCGATGCGGGCCCAGTTCAACACCGAGCTGACGAATCGCTTCCAGAAACGGCAGGGACTCGATATCACCCACCGTGCCGCCGATTTCGACCATGCAGATATCGGCGCCTTGCGCGCCTTGCCGCACGAGGTTCTTGATCTCATCGGTAATGTGGGGAATGACCTGAACCGTGCCGCCGAGGAAATCGCCTCGACGCTCCTTGCGGATCACGTTGTTGTAGATCTGGCCGGTGGTGAAATTCGACAGCCGCGAGGTCTTGCTATGCGTAAAGCGCTCGTAGTGCCCGAGATCGAGGTCGGTTTCGGCCCCGTCGTCGGTGACATAGACCTCGCCATGCTGAAACGGGCTCATGGTGCCGGCATCGACGTTCAGGTACGGATCAAGTTTGATCATCCGTACGGACAGGCCGCGCGACTCGAGAATCGACGCGAGTGATGCTGCCGCCATGCCCTTGCCGAGTGAAGACACCACCCCACCCGTCACAAAGACAAAGCAGGTCATCGGCTCCTTGGACATGGGGAATTCGCTGGATCAGGGAAGCGCGGATGTTAGCCGAATGAGCGGGCGGCGGACAATCGGCTCAAACGCGAGGAACGCCCACAAGTTGATGATTCCATTGAAGGTTACTCGGTGCAATCTGCTCATCAATACAGGTCGCTCCGATGCTGCAAATCCACTCGTCGCGCAAGACGACCGGCAGACGGAGCCGCAGCCAGGGCGGAATTCCCCGCTCCTGACACCATTTGGCCAGGCGCTTGCCCGGCCGACCGGGCTGACGAATCACATCCGTCGGTTGAGCCAATCGCACGGTCCACGAACCCGATGCACCGGACACCAGCTCCCCGGAACCCGACGGCAACTGCAGGGCTGGTTCGCCGCTCCATTGCGTCGTCCAGTCACTGGCGACCTCGGGCAGCCGGTGCTGAATGAACAAGCGGTCGCGATACCGACGAACCTCGGCGCGACCCCACTGCACGCAGTGCTCGGCATCATTGCGGCCCGACTGGATCACACGCAGCACCTGTCCGAGCACGGCCTGACCGGGCAATGGCAGGCCCGCTCGTCGCATGGCCATTCGCAGCACGCGTGCGGTCACCGCCGGCTCCAACTGCGATAGCGCAGAGACGGACAATCCGCCTTCGTGTGTCAGTGAATCCAGCAGGGGGCCGTCGTCCTCACGAATCTGCGTCGTGACCTCCGCGATCCGCCGCGTGGCGTCTGCGGCCTTGTCCGAAAAACCCGGCCACCGTTCACGCAGCAGAGGGATGACGCGATGCCGGAGAAAATTGCGGTCCAGCGATTCGTCGCGGTTGCTGGGATCATCGATCCAGCTCAAGCGCATCGCATGCGCTTCGGCTTCCAGCCTCGCCCGGCTCAGGCCCAGTAAAGGCCGGTAGAGCCAGCCGGCGCCGAGGTCACGCTGCCTGGGCATGGCTGACAAGCCGTCCGGCCCGGATCCGCGCGCCAGATTCAGTAACAAGGTTTCGGCCTGATCGTCTTGGTGGTGCGCGAACAACACGGTCTCCGCCGGTTGCATCACCTCGCGAATGGCCGCAAAACGAGCGGTGCGGGCCGCCGCCTCCAAGCCGCTTCCGCCATTAAGGTCGACCTGTACGCGGCGGACCGTGAGCGGCACTGCCAGCGAATCAGCGATCCGGGCGCAGTGGGCCGCCCAGTCGTCGGCGGCGGCATTCAGCCCGTGGTGGACGTGCAGCGCGCGCAGGCTAATCGCCGCATCGGTCGCCGCAAACTGCGCCGCCCAATGCAACAACACCGTGGAATCCAGGCCGCCGGAAAACGCGACCAGCCAGCGACGGCTCGGCGCCTCGGCGAAGCTCGCCTCAGGCGGAATCCCGGAACTGTCCATAGCCCATCAAACGCGCATAACGCGCCTCGATCAGCTCATGAATCGGCTTCTGACCGAGCAGGCTCAGCACAGTCCGGAGGTGATCGCGCACCACGCCCATTAGGGCCTCGGTATCGCGGTGTGCCCCGCCCAGAGGCTCGCGCACCACCGCGTCGATCAGCTTCAACTCCAGCAGGCGCTCGGCGGTCACGCCCATCGCATCCGCCGCGTCCTTGGCGCGCTCGGCGCTCTTCCACAGGATGGACGCGCAGCCCTCGGGGCTAATCACCGAATAAATGCTGTGCTGGAGCATGGCGAGATGGTCGCCAACGCCGATGGCCAACGCACCACCGGAGCCTCCTTCGCCAATCACGAGGGATACCACAGGCACCCGCAGTCGCGACAGTACAAACAGATTCCGGGCGATGGCCTCGCTCTGATTCCGCTCTTCCGCACCGATGCCGGGATAGGCGCCGGGCGTGTCGATCAACGTGATCACCGGTAGTTTGAATCGCTCGGCCGTCTGCAGTAGACGCAATGCCTTGCGATAACCCTCGGGCCGGGGCATCCCAAAATTGCGATGCAGTTTTTCCTTGGTATCTCGGCCTTTTTGGTGGCCGATCAACATCACCGGACGGTCTTCAAACCGCGCAATGCCGGCCACAATGGCCGGATCATCCGAGAAACTGCGATCTCCGTGCAGCTCTTCGAAGTCGGTGAACAAGGCCTCGACGTAATCGAGCGTATAGGGCCGCTGCGGATGCCGGGCCAATTGGGCGACCTGCCAAGCCGTCAGATTGGAAAAGATCTGCTTGGTCAGCGTCTGGCTTTTGGACTCGAGCCGGCCGATCTCTTCCGTGAGATTAACCGTCGAGCCATCGGCGACATTGCGTAGCTCTTCGATTTTCTCGGCAAGCTCCGCAATGGGTTGTTCGAAATCCAGGTATTTGAGATTCATGCGCCCGTGTACCGCGGGATCAGTGTTGTTTAGGACAGTGCCTGGCAGTGTTGACCGCCGTACACAGATTCCCCCCTATCCGTCCGCGCCGACTCCCTGGGCTGACGGTGTAAGCGCTTGACGATACCGGACCTGGACGCCGTTTTCACCGCATAGTTCTGTCAGCTGACGGACGAGTTGTTCTGAGACCGCAACCTGCCAGTCCGGGCCGAAGCTCAGCTCTGCCTGCGCGCGACCATTGAGATAGTCGACGCGGATGCGCGCGCCCTCTTCCACGCGGTTCGCCGCCAGACAAGCTTCCAGCTGATCGAATTGCTCCTGTGGACTGGTTTTCCAGGTGAGCCGTAGCCCTCGGCCGAAACGGCTCATCGCCTCGTCAAGGTCCATCAGCTCCTTGGGATTCATCCGGAAATCCTCGCTGTAGCTGTCGAAGCTGAGGTTGCCAACAGCGATGAGCAGCCGATCCTCATGCAGCAGATGCCGAAACTGTTCCGCCTTTTCCGAGAACAGCGTGCATTCCAGCTGCCCGGTGCCGTCATCCAGGCGCACGATGGCGCGTCCTGCCCGCTGAATCACATCCACGACCAGCCCGGCGATGCGTAGCTGCTCGCCGCCACGGCGCCTGGCCTGCGGGTCGGCACGCTCCTTCGCCTGGGCGATGGTGCCGTTGATGAGGCCGCTCAACAGGGTGCGGTACCCCTCGATGGGATGCCCGGTGAGGTACAGGCCCAGGGTCTCCTTTTCGCCCTGGAGGCGCTCGCCGTCGTCCCAGTCGCGCAGTTCCGGCATGTCGATGGCCGGCACATGACTGGCGGTATTTCCGCCGCCACCGAACAAATCGTTCTGCCCTGCCGCCCGTGCCGTGTGGTGCTGATCGGCTGCGGCCAGCGCATTCGGCAGCGCGGCCAGCAGACTGGGCCGATTAACGCCCAGGGCATCCAGCGCGCCCGCCCGAACCAGCGCCTCCAATGTCCGTCGGTTCGCCCGCTTGACATCGATGCGCACGCAGAAATCAACCAGATCGGAGAACCGCCCACCGACTTTGCGGGCTTCGAGAATGCCTTCGATGGCGCCCTGGCCGACGCCCTTCACCGCGCCAAGCCCGTAGCGGATTGACTCACCGTCTGCGCTGGCGGTGAACTCGTAGGCGGATGCGTTCACATCTGGCGGCACGACCTCCAGCTCCAGCCGGCGGCATTCCTCGATCAGCGGGACCACCTTTTCGGTGTGATCCATGTCGGCCGTGAGCACGGCGCACATGAAGGCGGCCGGGTAATGCGCTTTCAGATAGGCCGTTTGATAGGCGAGCAGCGCGTAGGCCACCGAGTGCGACTTGTTGAAGCCGTACTTCGCGAATTCGGCGATGAGATCAAAGATGCGGCCCGCCAGATCCTCATCGACGCCACGCTCGACGGCGCCGGCAACGAAGATCGGCCGGTGATCGGCCATCTTCTTCATGTCCTTCTTGCCCATGGCGCGGCGGAGCTGGTCGGCAGCCCCGAGGCTATAGCCCGCCAGTTCGCGGGCCACGGCCATGACCTGCTCCTGATAGACAATGACGCCGTAGGTGTCCTTGAGCGCGTTTTCCATCAGCGGGTGCATGTAACGCACCTGCGCCGGATCGTTCTTGCGCGCGACATAGTCGGCGGCCATGCCGGTTTCCAGCGGCCCCGGCCGGAACAGCGCCACCAGGGCGACGATGTCTTCGAAACGGTCGGGCTTGAGCTCCTTCATCAGGCGCCGCATGCCGGTGGATTCCAGCTGGAACACGGCCGCCGTGTCCGCGGCGCGCAGCAATTCGAAGGTCTTGCCGTCGTCCAGCGGCAGGGTATCCAGGTCGATGGGCGTATCCATCGTCGCCAGTACCTTCACCGCGCGATCCAGAATCGTCAGCGTGCGCAGGCCAAGGAAGTCGAACTTGACCAGCCCCGCGGCTTCCACATCCTTCCAGTCGAACTGGGTCACCGCGCCGCCACCACCCGGCTCCATGAACAGCGGGGTGAAGTCGTCAATCCGGCTGGGCGCGATCACCACACCCCCGGCGTGCTTGCCGACATTGCGCGCCAGCCCTTCCAGCCGTAGGGCGGTGTCGAGCAGGTAGCGGACCTCGTCCTCATCATCACGCCGCTTCTTGAGCTCTTCGGATTCGTCGAGCGCCTTGGTCAGCGTCATGTCGACTGCCGCCGGAATGAGCTTGGCGATGCCGTCGACAAAGCCGTAGGGATGCCCGAGCACCCGGCCGACATCGCGCACCACGGCTTTGGCCGCCATGCGACCGAAGGTGATGATCTGCGAGACCTTCTCGCGCCCATAGCGCTCGGCAACGTAGTCAATGACCCGGTCGCGGCCTTCCATGCAGAAATCGATATCGAAATCCGGCATGGACACGCGTTCGGGGTTCAGGAATCGCTCGAACAACAGGTTGTAAGGGATTGGATCAACGTTGGTAATGTCCAGCACGTAGGCGACCAGCGATCCGGCGCCGGAGCCGCGCCCTGGCCCCACCGGCACGTCGTTGCGCTTCGCCCAGCGAATGAAGTCCGCAACGATCAGGAAGTAGCCCGGAAAGCCCATCGAGATGATCACGTCGAGTTCGTGATCGAGCCGGGCCTGGTAAACGGTGTGGTCCGGCTGGCCGCCATCGGCCTCGATCGCCGCGAGGCGCCGGGCCAGGCCGTCGCTGGCCTCCTTGCGCAGGAAAGACTCCACGTTGTGCTCTTCAGGCACCGGAAAGTCAGGCAGATAGGACTTACCGAGCGACAACGTCACGTTGCAGCGGCGGGCGATTTCCACCGCGTTGTCGCAGGCCTCAGGCAGATCCGCGAACAGGTCACGCATGTCCTCGGCCGACTTGAGCCATTGCTCGCCGGTGACATCCTTGACCCGGCGCGGATCGTTGATCACCCGCCCCTGGCGAATGCAAAGGCGCACCTCGTGGGTATGAAAATCGTCGGCATCGTGAAACCGCACTGCATTGCCGGCCACAATGCCGAGGTCCAGCATCCCCGCCAGATCAACGAGATTGTCGTTAATCGCAGTCTCGTCCGGCGCATGGATGCGCTCCAACTCCAGAAACAGCCGGTCGCCGAACACCTCGCGCAGCCCGCGTGCGGCCTGCAGCGCCAGCTCGCCATGACCCGCGGCAATTTCGCGGCTGATCAGGCCACGATGCCCGCCGGACAGCGCGATCAGCCCGTCGGCATGATCCGCCAGCCACTCCGGACGGATAACCGGCGAACCGCGGTCCTGGCCCTGCACGTAGCCGCGCGAGACCAGTTGCATCAGGTTGCGGTAGCCCTGGTTGTTCGCACACAGCAGCCGCAATGCGTTATCGGTATCGGAGACCGGATCATGCACCACCAGATCGCAGCCGAGGATCGGCTTGACGCCGACCGATTCCGCCGCTGAGACAAACTTCACTGCGGCGAACAGGTTCATGTGGTCCGTCATCGCCACGGCGGGCATGCCGCGCTCGGCAGCCGCCTTCACCAGCGGCTTGACACGGACGACACTGTCCACGAGCGAGTACTCGGTGTGGACGCTTAGATGAACAAAACCTGAGGAGTCAGACACGGGGGACCAGCGTGTGTCGGCGATCGATCCCGCCATCATAGCCACTCGTGGTGGCCCGCCAAGTCGATCGGCCATAAGCCCCGCCACGGCGATGTCCGGCCACCTGGCACGCGCCGTGTTTGCGCAAATCGGACGGGGCGGCCACCATCTAGTCGTCCATTTTCCTGACGATCTTTCATGCGCCGACTACTGCTCGCCCTCGGCTTGCTGCTGCTTGTCCCGGTTTCCCATGCCAATGCCGTGTGGGACGACTCCACACTCAACGCCATTCTGAAACGCGGAGAACTGCGGGTCGGGCTGGAAACCGGCTACATGCCGTTCGAAATGCGGACCAAGTCTGGTGATGTCATCGGCTTTGACGTCGACATCGCCAAGCAGATGGCCCGAGCCATGGGCGTGGAGCTGACCATCGTCAACACCGCCTGGGACGGGATCATCCCCGCCCTGCTGACCAACAAGTTCGACATTCTGATGTCCGGCATGACCATCACGCCCGAACGCAACTTGCAGGTGAACTTTACCGACCCCTACCTGGTGATCGGCCAATCGGTGCTGATCCGCTCGGCGCTGGAGGGCACGATCAAGTCATACCGCGACCTGAATAGCGATGACTACACCATCGTCACCAAGCTCGGCACCACTGGTGAGATCGCGGCCCGACGCTACCTGTCACGGGCGAAGATCCTCACCTTCGAGTCCGAATCCGAAGCGGCGCTGGAGGTTCGCAACAACCGCGCAGACGCCTTTGTATACGATTTCCCCTACAACGCGATCTTTGTCGGCCAGAACCCCGACGGCATCGCGCATCTGGACGAGCCGTTCACCTACGAACCGCTGGGCTGGGCCGTACGTAAGGGCGATCCGGACTTCATCAACTGGCTCAACAACTTCCTGAACCAGATCCGAGGGGATGGCACCTACGACGCGCTCTACAAGCGATGGTTCGAGTCCACTCGCTGGATGAAAGACGTCAACTGATGAAGTCACGCTGGTTCTGGCACGGGGTCTACGGATTCATCCTCCTCGCCCTGGCCGTATCGATCTACGCGGCCAGCCGCACGGTGGATTACACCTGGCGCTGGGATCGTGTGCCGGACTACATCGTCGCCTATGAAGATGCCGACCTGCGCACGACGCTAACCGGCATCGTCGAGATCACCGATGGGCGAGTGCAGATCATCGGCACGCAGGACGCGGCTGCCGCCGAATCTTTCGCCGACCTGGACGAAATCCTTGTCGAGGACGGCGACTACGTGTTCGACGGGGATGTCATCGGTAGCCGCAGTGGTTGGCGGATCGGGCCGCTGGCCTGGGGCCTGGTGGTTACCCTGCAACTATCGATCCTCGCCTTGCTGTTCTCGGTACCGATCGGCCTGCTGGCCGGGCTTGGGCGCGTGTCCACCAACCCGGCCGCGAGAAATCTCGCAGCCACCTATGTCGAGATCATCCGTGGCACGCCGCTGCTGGTGCAGATCTTCATCTTCTACTTCTTTGTCGGCACGGTACTCAGTCTGTCGCGCATGACCGCCGGCGTTGCCGCGCTGGCCGTGTTCACCGGCGCGTACATCGCCGAGATCGTCCGTGCCGGCATCGAGTCCATCCCCAAAGGTCAGATGGAGGCCGCACGCAGCCTGGGCATGAGCTATGGCCAGGCCATGCGCCACGTCATCCTGCCGCAGGCCATGCGCCGCACCCTGCCCCCCATGGCCGGCCAGCTGATCAACCTCATCAAGGATTCCTCACTGGTCTCGGTGATTGCGATCACCGATCTGACCAAGGCGGGTCGCGAGGTCGTGAACTCCACGTTCAGCCCCTTTGAAATCTGGTTCACGGTTGCTGGAATGTACCTGGTGCTCACCGCCAGCCTGTCGCTGGTCATCCGGCGCTTCGAATTGCGGCTTGCGAGGGCTGACGGATGAGCGCCAGCGTAGAAATATGCAATGTTTCCAAGCTGTTCGGGAATGGTGTTCGCGCGCTTGATAAGGTTTCGCTAACCGTCGCTGCAGGCGAAGTCGTCTGCATCGTCGGCCCCAGTGGCTCGGGCAAATCAACCTTGCTGCGCACCGTCAATCGGCTGGAAACGGTCACCGACGGCGATGTCCTGATCGACGGAGAATCCATCCATACCGCCAGCAAGCAGCTCAATGCGTTGCGGCAGAAAGCCGGCATGGTGTTTCAGCAGTTCAATCTGTTCCCGCACTTGAGCGTGATCGACAACATCACCCTCGCCCCTCTGAAGGTCTGCGCGGAACCGGTCGAAACGGTGCGCCAGCGAGCGCAGCAACTGCTGGACCGCGTTGGGCTGGGCGATCGTGGCGACAGCTACCCGGCGCAGCTTTCCGGCGGACAGCAGCAGCGGGTGGCCATCGCGCGCGCACTCGCCATGCAACCCGAAGTGATGCTGTTCGACGAACCCACCTCCGCGCTCGATCCCGAAATGGTCGGCGGCGTGCTGGACGTGATGAAAGCGCTCGCCAGCGACGGCATGACCATGCTCGTCGTGACCCATGAAATGGGGTTTGCGCGCGCCGTGGCAGACCGCGTTGTCTTCATGGAGTCCGGCCGCATCGAGCAAATCGCCCAGCCGGAGGCGTTCTTCGAACCGGCCAACGGCTCGCGGCTCGACACCTTCCTG